>Ga0075467_10001117_pt1 | contig 22206 bp, 14 predicted proteins | sample DEB08_DNA_9_FD_75067 | JGI IMG/M metagenome (GOLD analysis project Ga0075467, IMG submission 75067) | Aqueous microbial communities from the Delaware River and Bay under freshwater to marine salinity gradient to study organic matter... | ecosystem: Environmental > Aquatic > Marine > Coastal ... | reverse complement strand
TTGATGTTTTTAGTGTTTTCACCTTGCAAAATACCTGATAACTTAATTGACTCATCGTTATGCGTCATCCAAATATCTTCAATAGCAATGTCATTGAATGATCTATCAAATACTATTTTATTTTTTTTGTTTCTATCTTCATTAATATACCATTGATTTTCCTTGAAATTTATTTTAGAGTTTTTAAATCCTAAAACCGATTTATTATCTTCATTTATTGTATAAAATAAATTTAAATCAAATTGATCCCTATTTGTCTTACCTCCTTTAAATTCTGTTCTAATAAATAAGGTATCATTTAAAGTTACATTAATAAGACTAAATTCTGAAACATTGTAATAATTGGTATCGACATGTTCAATTTCAATAAATGTATTATATAAAGGATTCTTATTATTTAATTGAAGCTCTATATTATTGGCGTAGTTTTCTTCAAAACTAATTTGTGGAGATTTGAACGTTAAATTAAATTGGTTAGCATCGCTTTCAATTCGTCCTTTAAAGAAGGTATTACTACCTAATTTTAATTCAGGATAAAAGACTTCTGCTATTTTATTGTAAACCTTAAAATTAAAATCAATGTATTGATTACTATCAATTAAATGCGGATTATAGTTGGTGTAAATGTTACCTAATGAGTTTTCTGCTAACTTAGCAACATCACTTATTTTGAACTTACCTTTCATTGTCCCATCTATAATATCAGGAGAGTTTACATGCAATGTTCTTTCTCCATTATCAAAACTTGAGGTTACAGCAAAATCTTTAAAATAATACTCATCATTCTGATTTTGATAGAGTGTGTTTTGAAAGGTTATATTTCCATATGCATCATCAATACTAGTACCTTTCATTTTCATGCTCACTAAGCCTTTGAATGTCGAAATACTATCTTTTGTTACAAAGTTTAAGGCGTTTAAATTAGCATGATTTACAGTAGCTGTAAAATCGTAATTGTTCTCTTTTTTAGAAAAATCTACTAGTCCTTTAAACGCTAAATCTAAATTCTCCTCAACTGTGCTTAAATCACCATTAAATACTTTGTTTTTTATAGTCCCATTTACGGCAATATTAGAATAGTAGTAATTATTGTAGTTTAAACCATATACTGTTCCAACAACCAGCGTATTAAGGTTATCTAATGTAAATCCTTTACCATCTGCATCAACATTTAATGACATTTTACCTACCTTTGGGTCATTCAAAATAACTCCCATTAAAAACTCATCAAACACTATATTACCTTTATATGAAGCGTTATCTATGTCATTAATATTATGTAATTCTAGGTTAGAAATTATGTACCCTAAATCTGTTTTAATATCTAGGTCTGCATTAATATTTTTTGCTGTTATCTTCGTTTCTCCTTGAATATCAAACTTTCCAAATTTATCTAATACTGATGGAATAGAATTACCAAGTACATTAGGTAGCAAAGCTTTTAAATCGGAATATCTAGAAGATATTTTATCGAATTTACCTCTCATACTAAAATTACCTGGCGTACTATTAAATAAATTTTTAAAGTTAACATCTCCATCAATAATAGTTTGTCTTGAGGTGGTTAAATAAAGTTCGTTGGCAGTTAAATCGTTTAAAGTCCCTGTGAGTATCGTGTTTATTTTTGCAATTTCATTTACACCAAATTCATTATAAAATGTATTGAGTTCATTTAGTGCTATTTTTGAATCTCTAAAATTTGCTACTAAAGCTACGCTATCTTCAAAAAATTGCAAATCTTCGCGTTCATATTTAAATTTCAAATCACCAATAAGTTCTGAACTTATAGTATTAATGTGCAAATCATCAAAAACCATTGATGTTCTTGAATACGAAAAGTTAGTTGTCATTTTTTTAATATCAGCACCTCTTGAATCTTTAAATGACAATTGATTAATTCGTGCATTAACTTTTGGACCAAGTATTAAAAAATTAGTCGCATTAATATTTAAACCAGTAAATTTTAAAATCTCAACAGTTTCTTTGTTTTCGTCGCTTAATTTAAACTTACTATTGATAATTGATATATCGCTTGAAGAGAGGAGGAATTCATTTTCAGAAGTACTGGGATTATCACTATCAAGTTTGTCTACAAAAACATCCAAATTGGTTTTTTCCTCGTCTTTATAGGTTTTTATATTTAAAGTTAAACCAATAATGTCAATATCTCCGAAAGTAAGTTTGTTATTAAATAGCTTTTTAAAACTAACTATAGATGTATTGAGTTCAACAATATTTATAAGCGTGTCTTTCTTATAATCTTCAATATAAATACTTTTTAGCTCAACATCGCCATTAAATTGAAGTCCAACTTTTTCAATATTAATATTAGTACCGAAATCGTTATTAATTAATTCAGTAGCATACTTACCAAGTTTAGTTTGTACAGCAGGAATAGACAATAACAACACCAAAATGATGAAAAGCAGTACCAAAATGGCAACTATTTTTAACGCTATTTTAAATACTTTTTTGATATGTCCTTAAAGGTATAAAATTAATGCAAAAATTCTAATATTACAGTCATGTAAACGTATCAATTTATCTCGGTGTTTTCAAGGTTCTGAAATATATTTTTTATTTCTTTGTATTTACGTTGAAATTGCAATTTTCGACGTTATTCTGAACAATAAATAAAACAAATACTGTGCCTAAATTAAGCCTATGAATTCACAAAATATTTATATCTTAGGAATTGAGTCCTCTTGTGATGATACAGCAGCTTCTGTAATTTACAACGGAAGAGTTTTAAGCAATGTTGTGGCCAGTCAAAAAATACATGAAGCTTATGGAGGCGTTGTTCCTGAATTGGCTTCAAGAGCGCATCAACAAAACATAGTTCCAGTAGTTCACCAAGCCATAAAACAAGCCAATATTACTAAAGAACAATTAAGTGCAGTTGCCTTTACTAGAGGTCCAGGTTTAATGGGTTCTTTACTTGTTGGTACATCGTTCGCAAAGTCATTAGCTTATGGACTTGATATTCCTATAATCGAAGTCAACCACATGCAAGCTCATATTTTGGCGCATTTTATTGAAGAAGAAGATTTTGATAAACCAGAGTTTCCTTTTCTAGCAATGACTATTTCTGGTGGACATACGCAAATTGTGAGAGTAGATAATTATTTTGATATGAAAGTCATTGGTGAAACTATTGATGATGCTGTTGGTGAAGCTTACGATAAAGCTGGTAAAAACTTAGGTTTAGGCTATCCTGCTGGCCCAGAAATTGATAAACTTGCGCAACTTGGTAATCCTAAAGCTTTTCCTTTTACCAAGCCAAAGGTAGATGGACTTAACTTTAGTTTTTCAGGGTTAAAAACTGCTGTTCTTTATTTTGTACAAAGGGAAACTAAAAAGAATCCTGATTTTGTAAAAGAAAACTTGAATGATATTTGCGCCTCATTACAGTACACTATTATTGGTATTTTAATTGACAAACTAAAACTTGCAAGCAAGGAAACTGGAATTAAACAGATTGCTATTGGTGGAGGTGTTTCAGCTAACTCAGGTATTAGGGCTGCACTTTTTGGTGGTGAAAAGAAGTTTGGCTGGAAAACTTATGTTCCAAAATTTGAATATACGACTGATAATGCTGCTATGATTGCTATTGTTGGTTATCTGAAATTTCTAGAAGGGGTTTTTGCTGAACAAAATGTGACTGCGTCTGCTAGGTTGAAGATCTAAACATATCTTTAATTTTATGATTCACAATCAAGTTAGGAATGCATTGTTAAAACTTCTGTTGATAAACTTCCTTTTATATCTACTATATGAAATCAAATTTTAGTTTCTTGCCCTTTATAATTATCATCCAAAAATAAACTTATGCAAAAACACATACTCTTAATTCTTATAATGTCTTTATCATTTGGTGTTTCTGCACAAAAAAGACTTCAAAACGAATTAGATTCTGTTACTACTGTTGAAAAAGCGCAACGATTTATAAACTCTATTGATGGTAGAAAAAACAAAATCATCACTTTTAACGAAGAAAAGCATAAAACGAAACTCTCACAAGAACTATTAAATTTGCCTAATGGTGCACATAAAGTAGTTAGAAAAGAAGGTGAGAATATACATTATAAAGTTTTAGAGAAAAATGAAATCATATACTATCGAGTAAGTTATATTTACTTAGATGGGAAACAATTTTCGATAAGTAGCATTGAAAAATTAAGACCTCAAATTATAGAAAAACATAAAAGAGGCATACCTTTTAAAGATTTAGCTATACAATATTCTATGGATAGCAACAAAACTCGTGGTGGAGACTCAGGCTGGTTTACTTATGGTGAAATGTTACCTGAATTTGAGCAACAAGTTATGAATGACAAGCATCAAATTGATGATCTTTTTACTGTGAATGTTGAGTCTAATCAATGGTATTATGTTGTAAAGAAAACACATGAAAAGAAAAATATCACCGAAATAAAAGTACTTAAAGTAGTTGAAAGTAAACGTTAATGCAATTATTTTATAATCCAGACATCACAGAAACAACGACTTCTTTTACATTTGATAAAGAGGAAAGCAAGCATATTGTAAAAGTTTTGCGCAAATCGGGTGGTGATATATTAAACATCACTAATGGGAATGGTTGGCTATTTGATGCGGAAATTATAAATGCTGATCTTAAAAGATGTCTTGTTAACATTAACAACTCAAAACAAAAACCCAGGAAAGACTATAAATTGCATCTTGCTGTTGCTCCAACAAAGATGAATGATCGTTTTGAATGGTTTTTAGAAAAAGCCACCGAAATTGGTATAGATACTATCACGCCTATCTTGTGTGATCATAGTGAGCGCAAAGTGATTAAACTTGATCGTTTTGAAAAGGTTTTACAATCCGCCATGAAGCAATCATTGCAATATTATTTGCCAACCATTAATGCATTGACTTCTTATAGCTCATTTATAAAGCAAGATTTGAAAGGTCAACGCTTTATAGCACATTGTGAGATAACAGATAGGAAATCATTAAAAAGAGAGCTTCAACCAAATAAAGATATTACCATTTTAATTGGTCCAGAAGGTGATTTTAGTGTTAAAGAAATCGAAATGGCTTTGCAGCAAAACTTTATTCCTGTAACTTTGGGTAATACAAGATTGCGTACTGAAACGGCAGCTATAGTAGCATGTCATAGTGTGGCTTTTGTAAATGAGTAATATGAAATTAAATTTCTTTGTTTCCGTTTTTACCATATGTCTATTGTCTTTTAACTTGAATGCTCAAGACGTAGCAATTTTAAAGTATAATGGTGGAGGCGATTGGTACAGTAATCCTACTGCTTTGCCTAATCTTATTAACTATTGTAATACCAATATAAATACTAAGATTAATTCAAAACCTGAAACTGTTGAAGCAGGAAGCATTGATATTTTTCAATATCCTTTTGTACATATGACTGGTCATGGAAACGTATTTTTTGATGATGATGATGCCGAAAATTTACGTAATTACTTAATTTCAGGAGGTTTTATTCATATTGACGATAATTATGGTATGCGACCATATATTGAAAAAGAGCTTAAAAAAGTACTTCCTAATAAAGAACTTGTTGAATTGCCAGTGAATCATCCAATATTTAGTATTGCGTATAAGTTTCCAGATGGTTTGCCAAAAATTCATGAGCATGATGGCTTACCTCCAAAAGCATTAGGTTTATTTCATGAAGACCGCTTAGTATTACTTTTTACATTTGAGAGCGATTTAGGTGATGGTTGGGAAGATCCTGAAGTACACAATGATCCTGAAGCTGTTAGAGAAAAAGCACTAAAAATGGGAGCTAATATTATTAAGTATGCTTTTGAGAATTAAATATGCAACTCAATCATTACAACACGAATTTTCAGCATAAAACATTTCCAATCACAGTAGTTTGTGATAATGTAACTAATGCACCTAATCTTGGGAGTTTGTTTAGAATTTGTGATGCGTTTGGTGTAGAACAACTCATGCTTTGTGGTAAACACATTCCGTTAGGACGAAAAATGGCGAAAACGTCTAGAGCTACTGAAAATGTTGTAAAATACAGTACATATGAAAATAGTATTGAGGTAATAACAGAATTAAAACTAAATAATTATCACGTAATTGCGTTAGAAATTACAGAAACAAGCCAGTCAATTTATAATTTCAATGTTCCAATTAACCAAAGTATTGTCCTTATTGTTGGCGATGAGAATTTTGGAGTTTCAGAAGACGTTTTAAAATTATGTGATGCCATAGTCCATATTCCAATGTATGGACAAAATAGCAGCATGAATGTTGTGCAAGCAACAAATATTGGGCTTTATGAAATTACTAAGCAATTAATATAATCCATTTTATATCTTTACTATATGAATTCTAATACCATTGCAAACGGAATATTAAAAGCACTAGCTATAATTCTTGGTGTTTTTATCTTTTTATATTTTTTATATAAAATTCAAGCTGTGCTTGTTTACATTGCTATAGCTTCAGTAATTTCATTGATTGGATTGCCAATTGTACGCTTTTTAAAATCGAAACTTAAGTTTAACAACACTTTTGCTGTAGTTGTAACAATGTTTGTGCTAGTTGGATTGCTGTTTGGATTAGTCCGTATGTTTATTCCATTAATAATTGAACAAGGACATAATTTATCGCTGTTAAATATAAACCAGTTACAAGCTAATTTTGAAGATTTATATTATCAAATTTCTGAATACTTCGCCATAAATAATATAGATGTCCAAAAGTCACTACAAGATTCAAATTTACTCTCAAAATTGAATTTCAGCATGATTCCAGAGTTTCTAAACTCTATAATTAGTGGCTTTGGCAGTTTTAGTATTGGTTTATTCTCAGTGCTTTTTATTGCATTCTTTTTACTAAAAGATAGCCAGTTATTAGAACAAGGCATTATGGTTTTAGTTCCTGATGGTAAAGAATCCCGTTCAAAAAAATCCTTTCATAAAATTAAAGATTTATTATCTCGCTACTTTGTTGGCCTTATTTTTCAAATACTAATCTTATTTGTCATATATACAATTGTATTGCTAATCTTCGGAATAAACAATGCAGTGGTCATTGCTTTTTTATGTGCTTTGTTAAACCTAATTCCTTACGTTGGCCCATTAATTGGAGGTTTTTTAATGATTATATTAACGATGTCGAGCAATTTAGGAGCTAGTTTTAGTGATGTGATTTTGCCAAAAACCAGTTACGTCATGATTGGCTTCATAATTGGTCAGTTGGTAGATAATTTTTTCAGTCAGCCATTTATATTCTCAAAAAGCGTAAAATCTCACCCTCTTGAAATATTCTTAATTATCATCATTGGTGGTTTACTGTTTGGTGTTGTTGGAATGATTGTCGCAGTGCCTGCTTATACTGCTCTAAAAGTCATTTTAAAAGAGTTTCTGGCAGATAATAAAATTGTAAAACAACTCACCAAAGACATATAATATTAGTTTGAATAAACTTATATTAAATACTGTAAATCAAATTTTTATAAATTCAAATTTAGGTTCAGATGTTGTTGTACTATTACTTAGTCAATCTGATTTTGATTCCGTTTCAATAAAGGAATTAGTTGAGCAAATAGAAGCAAAAAATAAGTGCAAAGTAAAACTTCCAACCTGGTTTAATAAGGAACATATATATTATCCGAATAAACTAAATATTGAGCAAACATCTTCTGAAATTACAGCAGAATACAAAGCTACTATACTTAAGGGAAAAACATTAATTGACTTAACAGGTGGTTTTGGGGTTGATGCTTATTATTTTTCAATGCAATTTAATCATGTCATACATTGTGAATTAGATGCAAATCTTTCGGAAATTGTAAGTCATAATTTCACGGTACTCAAAAGAGATAATATTACAACAATTCCTCAAAACGGAATCGACTATTTAAAAAAATCAAGTACAACTTTTGATTGCATATACATTGATCCATCCAGGCGACATGATAGCAAAGGCAAAGTATTTTACTTAAAAGATTGCTTACCTAATGTGACTGAGTATTTAGATGTATTTCTGAAGCATTCAAAAACCATTTTAATAAAGGCATCACCAATGTTAGATATTTCAATTGCACTGAGTGAATTAAAATGGGTAAAAGAAATCCATGTAGTTGCTGTTGACAATGAAGTGAAAGAATTACTCTTTTTAATTGAAAGTGGTTTTGAAAATGAAATTAGCATTACGACAGTAAATTTTAAAGATCAGGAAAAACAGTATTTTGAATTTTCAAAAGAAGAAGAAAAAAGGACTGAACCTAGCTATAGTCTACCAAAAAATTATTTATACGAACCAAATAGCGCTTTACTAAAAGCTGGTGCATTTAATACGATTTCAAATAAATTAGCTATTGATAAATTACATAAACATTCGCATTTATATACATCTGAAAATGTTATTAACTTCCCTGGAAGAAGTTTTAGAATTAATGAAATAATTCCTTATAATAAAAAGATTGTTACACAGTATTTTTCAAAAACCAAAGCAAATATTTCAACAAGAAACTTTCCTGAAACTGTTGCTCAATTAAGAACCAAGTATAAAATAAGTGATGGTGGTGATTTGTATTTGTTTTTTACAACCAACTTAAACAATGCTAAAATTATTATTGTAACAAATCAGTTAAAAAAATAAATATATCCTTCCTATCTGTTAATTTTAAAACTCTGCAAATTAATATCATCTAAACCTTCGTCATCAAAAGGATATTCCATGTGATGTTGAATATTATATAGAGAAATTAGAATAAATTGACTGAGAATAACAATAAAATAAGTCACCCAAATTGTTGTCTCAGAGCCAACCTTGTTGATGATTGTTGGTGTATAAATTAAAGGAAATATATATATAAAAATTAAACAGTACGCCTTAAGACTTATTGGTGTTCTGTGTGTATGAATAGCCAATAAATTTTCTGTCGATTCGTGCATATCATGCATAAATCGTATAACTTTATCCTTAACACTTTTCGGCAAAGAGCCTTTATTTTCCATAATAAATAAATAAACTTTATTCAAAACAGCGTCCAAGTCTACTGTATTATGGTCATCCAGTCTAAGATGATCCATGAGTTTTTCACTTATTTCTTCTAAAACACCAGATATTTCCATTTGTTTTTCATCACTCAACGTTGTTGTGCTGGAAAAAAAGTAATGAACAGTTTTAATTGACCCTCTAAATTGACTTAAATGTTCCAAGGCTTTTTCTCTTCTTCTAAAAGAACTTCTAATAGTAAACACCAAAGGAAATACAATAGCAATGCTAATTAATGTTAAATCAATATTGTAATTAATATTGTAACTAAATGCAATTAATAGAGTTAAGATAGATATTGAAATGGCAACTAAAGTTCGATAATTAATTATCGCAACATACTGTTTCATTGTTAAGAATATAAAATGTTATATTTGTTAAAATAGAAACAATATTATGAATAAGCAAATAATTTGTGCTCTCCTTATCTTTCTTTTTGTCCTACCCTTAAAAGGCAATGCTCAAAATTCTGTTGAATCGGATTCAATTACTACTAGTTTAGGACTCTTTGACGAGCAGCAAGTTCTGCCTATAAAATTAAAATATTCTAATCGAGAATTAAAAAAAGAAACAAACGACAGTACTTATGTCTCGTCTGAACTATCCTATCAAGACAATGATGGCACTTGGAAATCTCTTAATTTAGATTTAAGAGCACGAGGAAATTTTAGAAGAAATAACTGTTATTTTGTTCCTATTAAAATTAGTATTGAAAAAAAAGATTATAAGGACACCAAATTTGATGGTCACAAAAAACTAAAGCTTGTTGTTCCTTGTTTACTAGAAAAGGACAGAAATGATAATGTTTTAAAAGAATACATAGCATATAAATTGTATGAAATTATATCTCCATATCATTTTAATACTAGGCGTGTTGATATAGAATTAACCGAACCAAGAGGAAAAAAAGAAAAAATTCATTTACTAAAAGGTTTTTTAATAGAGGATGATAAAAAAATTGCAAAATTATTTGATGGAAAAATTGTAGATCGTTCAATCCATCCATTAGCTCAAGAAGAATTAAATTCAATACGTTGTGAGTTTTTTCAATTTATGATTGGAAATACAGACTTTTCAAATCTAGAACAGCACAATGCAAAACTGATTTACAGTAATAACGAAATTTTTCCTGTTCCCTATGATTTTGATATGTCAGGATTAGTAAATGCTAGTTATTCAACTGTATCTGAAACCTTGAGTAGCAAATCAAACATATCATCAGTTACACAAAGGGTATATAGGGGGTTTAAACGAAACTCTACTTTAATTGAACAAGTTCGTCAAGAATATATACAAAACAAGGTTAAAATTCTTGAAATAATTGAAAGTCTCGAGTCACAATTTGAAAACGAAAATGAGTATGAAGGCGCAAAAAAATATATTGAAGATTTTTTCTACATCCTTATAAATGAAAATGAATTCAAAACAGAAATATTAGATAACCTCAGAAGCTAGATTCATAAAAAAATTCACAACAAAAAAGCCTTACTCAGTAGAGTAAGGCTTTTTGTTATTTCGATAATTCACTTTTAATCTTTACAGTAAATATTTTTTTTAATACTTTCACCCTCTTCATAACTATATTAAATTACACCTAATTTTTATTTTAGTTTCTAATGGAGTATCATAATAAATAACCCAAGTATCCTTATCTGCATCCATTAGAATAAGTATTGCTAAATGTTTAGGTAGATACTTGGGTTATTTATTACCTTAGTTTACACATACCAAATATATAATCATTATAAACTATATATCAATGTTGGTGTAACCAAAATAAAACAACAAACTATGAGTCTTTTTGTAACAAATTTTAAATGGGTAATGTTCATATCAGGATTAGTCACATGCAGCATGTTTTTTGGATTGATTTCACCGCAATCTCAGTTGATATCCATTTTTGGAACGCCCTTGGAAGGCCCTTTAGCTGAGGTTATCGTCCGTAATTGGTCAGCATTAATTGGTTTAATTGGTATTATGCTCATTTACGGTGCGTTCGTCCCAGCAGTAAGACGATACTCATTGGTTATTGCCGCTACCAGTAAAATCTTTTTTATCGTACTAGTGCTATCGTTTGGCAAGCCCTATCTCGAATTAGGTGCAGGAAATGCCGTTATTGCTGATTCATTAATGATTGTTTTATTTACAATTTACCTATTTCTTTCCAGGTCATTAAAACTTAGGTAAGCAGTTTAATATGAAGCTCCAGACTGCTTTGGAACTTCACTGATCACATTAACTTTTAAACATTCAACACATATTTGCCACCCAGTCCGTTGGAGTGTAGATTTAACATAGTCACCATTTATAGGTAGGGTGAAAAGGAGATAGTGCTTCCAAAATAAAAAAGCTTAATATAGAAAGTAATGGAAGTATTGATGCTGAAATAATTGAAAAAGACAATGCGTTTATTAATAAAAACGCTAAACACAAAAAGTTCATTTTTACCTATTTTGCTTTAACTCACACACACCGTCCTTTTATTTGTCAATCAGAGTGTAAAGTAAAACAGGCTCTGTAATCTATCCAAATATCCAGAAACAAATTGATTATAATGTTAGTCAAGTGCTTGAGACTATAAAAAATGATTGGATATTAGAAAACTCTAACATAATTCAAATAGGAGCTAATACTTATAGTGAATATTTCTTATATTAGACAACTCCTCAAAACTTCCAATACTGCTATACCGATTAAATTAAAAGAAAACACAGTTAAATGGAACAAATCAAGCACATTGTATATTTAATGTTCGAAAATCGCTCATTAGACAATGTATTAGGATGGCTATACGAAAACGAGAATCCAAAACACAAAATTAATATTGTTGATCCTCCAAACTATGATGGATTAAAAGAAGACACATATTATAACTACGGAAGGTTTCGATGGTTTGGGAAAAAGCACTTTATTAAACGTGGAACTGCCAATAAGATGAATGTTCCTAGTTTTGATCCGGATGAAGAATATAGCTGCGTGAACGCACAACTTTTCGAAGATAAAAGAAATCCTAGGAAAGGAAAAAAATCGACAATGGGTGGGTTTTATATAGACTGTTACAAATTGTTGGACTGGCATCATAATTATATGGAGACATATACTCCAGAGGATTTACCCGTGATAAATGGGCTTGCAAAACACTTTGCTGTTTCAGATCGGTATTTTGCTTCAGTTCCTACGCAAACAAATTGTAATAGAGCTTTTGCGGCCTGTGGAAATTCGCTCGGAATAAATGACGACCTACAGCTGGAAGCTTTTGTAAATAATAGAGCCACTAATCTCCGGACAATGGCGCAGCCAAAAGGGCGCCAATTTAATCAACGTACACTATTCAACGTCCTTTCAGAAAATTGTATCGAAGATTGGAAAATTTATCACAGTATGGGAACAGATCTCGAGAATAAGTTAGGTGCAGAAGGATATGCCTATACACGATGCCTGATGGAAGAACTTCAAGGGTCTGAATATGACGATAAATTTGATAAGATTGAAACATTTATCAAAGACGCCAAATCCAATAATTTACCACGTGTGAGTTTCCTTGAGCCTGAGTGGGGACTCAAGAAAGGAATTTTGGGAATCAATGGTAATGATTATCATCCTCCGTGCAATGTTTCAGAAGGCGAAAAGTTTTTGAAGGAGATTTATAATGCATTGAAAGAGAATGAAGAAGTTTGGAACAGTACGCTTTTTATCATCAATTTTGATGAACATGGAGGAACTTATGACCACGTGCCTCCACCCTGGACAGCAGCTCAGCCATGGGGAGGTGAGAGTCTTATTCCAATTCCAGATAAACATGAACTTGGTTTTCAGTTTGACAGGTTTGGTGTGAGAGTTCCACTCATTCTAGTATCACCATTTATTGAGGAAAGTACAGTTTTTCGCGCAGAAGGAGACATACCGTATGATCACACCTCAGTCATCGCCACTATTCTAAAAATGATGGGGATTGACAAGAATAAATGGAAGCTCGGTAATCGAGTTGCTCAAGCTCCAACCTTTGAAAATGTCCTGACAAGATCCATTCCACGTAAGGACAAACCAGACGTTAGCCATAATCATAATGAGATAATAGATGAGACTATGTCTGATCCTCATCCTAATGATATTCAGCAGACTTTAATTCATAAAGTCATTCATAATAAAATTCAAAAGGGTCAACACGATGATGATAAAGTTCTTCCATTATATAAGGAACATTTTAGTGGCATCACAAAAATTTCTCACCTATTGAAAGCAACAGCTTTAACTTTGAATAAACTAGTAGATAAAGACTAAAAAATCATGAAAAAAATATCAAGTTCAATTTCAAAAATAAAAGAAAAGTATGACGTCATCGTTATTGGCTCGGGTTATGGAGGCTCCATTGCTGCGTCTAGATTATCACGCGCAGGTCAAAAAGTGTGTCTGCTTGAAAGGGGTAAAGAATTAATCACAGGGGATTATCCTGACACTCTTATTGAGGCCACTGAAGAAACACAAATCAATAGTGATAAAGGGCATCATGGCTCGAAAACGGGGTTGTTTGATTTCAATGTTCATCCAGACATGAGCATTCTTGTCGGTTGTGGGCTTGGAGGGACGTCACTAATTAATGCAAATGTTTCAATTAAACCCGAAAAAAGAGTTTTTCAGGATAAAGCATGGCCATCAATATTAAATAAAGAATTCGAGGATGAGGGTAGTCTACTTAACAAGGGATATGCACTGGCCTCAGATATGCTTAAGACAGCACCGATGCCTGAAGAAATCAATGTAAATAAACTCGATGGCTTGAAGACAGTAGCTGAAAAAGGGAATGACAAATTTTACAGAACCAGTATCAATGTAAATTTTACTATTGATGGTGCAAATCATGTTGGAGTACACCAGAAGCCATGTAATTTGTGCGGTGATTGTTGCAGCGGATGCAACAATGACGCAAAAAACACCGTGCTGATGAATTATCTCCCCGATGCCAAAAATCACGGTGCGGAGATATATTGTGAAACATCAGTAAAATTTATTGAAAAAAAAGAAAACGGATACTATGTCCATTACCAATTAATAGGAAAAGGAACAGAAAAATTTCAAGCGCCGACTGAATTTATACAGGCAGACAAAGTAATCGTATCCGCCGGAACGCTCGGTAGTACACAAATTATGTTGCGCTCCAAAGAAAAAGGACTCGAAATATCAGACCATCTTGGAAAGCATTTCTCCGGCAATGGTGATGTACTTGGTTTTGGATATAACTCAGATCTAGAAATCAATGGTGTTGGTGCAGGAAGACATCATATTAATGATAAGAATGCTACAGGACCATGTATTACTGGTATAATCGATATCAGAGAACAACCAGACCTCAATAATGGGATGATTATTGAAGATGCAGCTATTCCTGGAGCAATTGCTTCAATATTGCCCGCTGTCTTGCTGGCTGAGTCAAAGCTTATTGGCGTAAATGAAGAGAAAAAGGGACTTATAAATTCTATTAAGCATGCAGGTCGTGCTTTGGTGAGTACGATACGTGGCTCATATCATGGAGCAATCAAACATACACAAACCTATCTTGTTATGACACACGATGATAGCTCAGGAGAGATGTCATTAAAGGATGATATTCTTCAATTAAAATATCCAGGTGTTGGTCGAGAAGAAATATTCAAAAAAGTTGACCATCGACTCAGAGAAGCCACAAAAGAGATTGATGGAATCTATATTAAGAACCCAATTTGGACTGAAAAATTGAGTGAAGAATTAATTACCGTTCACCCTTTAGGTGGATGTGCAATGGGAGACGATTTTAAAACAGGTGTCGTAAATCACAAAGGTCAAGTATTTTCACCAGATGGTATACATGAAGGTTTATATATTACAGATGGATCAGTCATTCCTCGATCGCTAGGTGTGAATCCGCTAATTACAATTTCCGCGATATCAGAAAGAACCTGTGCGTTGATGGCCGAAGATAATGGTTGGACTTTAAATTACGATTTCGAGAAAAGGGACTCGAATATAGGAGAAGAACGAAAAGCAGGAATTGAGTTCACAGAAACTATGCGTGGCTTTATGACGAAGGGTGTGAACGATGACGATTATCAAAAAGGTTTCGATAAAGGTAAAATGAATAGTCATTCCTTTGAGTTCACGTTGACTATAATTAGTAATGATGTGTATGATATGATTGAAAACTCTGATCATACTGCCAGTATTGTAGGTACTGTTAGCTCTCCATTACTCTCGCTAAAACCCCTCGTAGCAATGGAAGGAGAATTCAACCTTTTCGTTGAGGACCCAAATAATGTAGATACTAAACTGATGAAATACAGAATGAAGCTTTATTCTGAGGAAGGAAAAGTATACTTCTTCACTGGCTTTAAGTTTGTACATCATGATGCGGGACATCTGGATATGTGGCCAGATACATCAACCCTCTATATCACAGTATATGAAGGAGAAGATGATAAAGGGTTAATTTTCGGTCAAGGCATTTTACATATTCAACCCAAAGATTTTGCTAAGCAAATGACGACGATGAAAGCCATTAACGTTTCTTCCATTAAAGAAGGTCTAAAGGCTACAGCTGCTTTCGGGGCATACTTCAGTAAATCTGTTTGGGAAGTATATGGTGGGATATTTGCTCGTAATAATCCATTCGATCCGGATGCTGAACCACGAAAGAAAAGGGTACTGCGGATGGATACTCCAGAAATTTATCCAATAACTACAGAAGACGGATATAAGCTGCAACTCACTCGTTATAAGGGAGGAGATAAAGGTCCTTTAATGCTGGTCCATGGATTCAGTGGAAACCGATATACCTTCTGTAGCGATACTATAGATACAAATATGGCAGAGTACTTCTACGCTCATGGCTATGACGTTTGGCTTTTTGATTTCAGACTAAGCTCTCTTTTATCTGCTTCCAAAGACCAACATACCATTGATTCGGTGGCAGATTATGATTATCCAGTCGCAATTGATAAAGTTTGTGAAATTACAGGAGCGTCTGAAATCGATATAATGGCACATTGTGTTGGATCAATTTCTCTTTTTATGGCCATGTTAAAAGGACAAAAAAAGGTTAGATCTTTTGTGAGTGCGCAAATTGCTAGTGATTTCTATGCTGCACCCCAAGTAAAAATGAAGTCAGGACTGCACTTACCGGAAGTATTAGACGCACTTGGTATCAAATCTCTGAGTGCATATACGGATACACATTCAAATTGGCATGAAAAACTATACAATTCTTTTATTAAATTGTATGCAGAGCCGTTGGCAGAATATTGTCATGACCCATCATGTCAGAGAATGACGTTTATGTTTGGCCCTCTAGTTGAGCACTCACAGTTAAATGAAGCTACACACAAGGCTACAATTGAAATGTTTGGAATTGCCAATGTGACTAGTTATAAACAACTGACATCGATGATTCGAAAACATCATTTAGAAAATGCGGATGGTGAAGATGTTTATATGCCGAATTTTAAAAACCTAGCTATTCCGATTACTTTCATTCATGGTGAAAAAAATCAACTATTTAAACCGAAGAGCACGTTAACCACCTATAATAGGTTGGTTGAAGTTAACGGGCAAGACCTCTACAAGCGATTTGTCATTGAAGGTTATGGCCATAACGACTGCATGTACGGTAAGAACTCTGTAGATGATGTGTATCCACTTATTTTGCAACATTTTGAGTCATTTTATGATTAAGTTGAGAATTACAAAAGAAATCTTGTAGGTTTTGTTTTGAGACTCTAGTATATTTAACTATTTAATTTAAGACTCATAATGCTTTCTGAAGGTCACAATTTGATGAATAATAAATTTGGGTTTATTGCACAATGAAATCTTTGTTTAAGATATTTCTACTCCTATTACTGATTTTGTTTCAAAATCAGTCTCTTAATGCTCAAGGTCCAACGAATGAGATTGTCGAACTCAAAAATGAAATTGAGGGAATGCACATCGGAACTTCAATTTACTATTTAAGAGATAATGCTTATCGTCTCACCATTGACGATATTACCGATAAGAATTTCGAAAATAAATTTACAAAATCAGAAATGGTTCGCCCGAATTTTGGAAATGAGCAGCTTGCCATTTGGAATAAATTTACTGTGACAAACCATACGTCTAACGATTGGATTTTTGAGTTGGGAGTTCATACAGTTGATACATTTACTGTATACTATCCTAATAAATTAGGAGGATTTGATAAAGTTGAATCGGGGCGCTCAGTTGCTTATCAAGATAGAAATTATAAAGCCTCTAATTTTCTTTATGATATTCCATTAATTCAAGGAGACACTACAACGATATATTTTAGAGTGTCTGCCTACATCATGCAATATCCGATTTCTGTACACACAAAAAAATTATATTTTGAAAAGGCACATAAGAAGGATATTTCAAATGGCGCCTATGTCGGATTTGTAATTTTAATAGTCTTATTCAATTTTATGATTTGGATTTCGACAAGAGACAGAAACTACATTTTCTATATTTTATATGTCATCATGAACTCACTGATGGTATTTGAACTCAATGGTTTTCTTGGACAATTCATATGGGTAGGATCTTTAAAAAATATGTGGCATCATGGACCGATAATTGTTGCCTTGTCAGGTTTTTTCGCTATTATTTTTACAATAAATTTCTTAGAAACACGAAAGAATTTATTGTCTTTCCATAGAATATTTCATTATTTTTTTATGCCATTATTCGCCATCATCATCATTTTGGATTTAATCGACATGAAACTCGTTGCTTCAGTTCTAAATCAGACAATTGGTGTTCTTCTCTTAATAACAATGTTTACTGTAGCAGTTATTCTATACAAAAGAGGATTTCGGGCCGCTCGCTTTTATATTTTCGCAACTTCCTTTTACTTTTCTGGTGCTGTAATTTATGCTTTAAAAACTTTTGCAATTGTACCGCACAACTTTATTACAGAGAATTCAATTGAAATCGGCTCAGCTCTTGAGATGGTGTTATTTTCTTTAGCATTGGCGGATAAAATAAATTTTCATAAGAAGGGTCAGGAAATCGCTCTTAGAGACAAAGAAATACTCATGAGAGAGCAAAATATTGTGTTGGAGAAAACAGTTAAAGAAAGAACCAAAGATCTACTGCAGGAAAAGGAAAAATCAGAAAAATTATTACTGAATATTCTTCCGGAAGAAATTGCTGATGAATTGAAGGAGACAGGGCAAGCAAAAGCACGAGATTTTGATATGGTAACGATTTTGTTTACGGATATAAAAAATTTTTCAGGGATTGCTGAAAAACTTACAGCCCAGGAACTTGTGACAGAGATGGATACTTGCTTCAAGGCATTTGATGCCATAGTAGAAAAGTATTATGTCGAGAAAATAAAAACAATTGGAGATTCATATATGGCTGCAGGTGGAGTACCTACGCCTTCTACTGATGCAGTAAAGAATACGGTACTCGCTGCAATTGAAATGCAAAACTTCATCGTGCAACGGAAAAATGAACGCCATGAGAATGGACAAATCGCTTTTGAAATGCGAATCGGTTTGCATACTGGAAATGTCGTGGCCGGAATTGTTGGGGATAGGAAATTTCAATATGACATCTGGGGAGACGCTGTCAATACTGCTAGTCGTATGGAGAGCAGTGGTGATGTGGGTAAAGTAAACATAAGTCAAGATACCTACGAACTGCTAAAAGATTGCGTTGAATTTTCATTTGAAAGTAGAGGTAAGATTGAAGCTAAGGGTAAAGGTAAAATGGAAATGTGGTTCGTAAAAAGAGTATCGGAAAACAAAAAAGCCTTACTCTATTGAGTAAGGCTTTTTGTGATCGCACTAGGATTCGAACCTAGGACCGCCTGCTTAGAAGGCAGGTGCTCTATCCAGCTGAGCTATGCGACCATTAAAGTCGGGGTGGCAGGATTCGAACCTGCGACCTCCGCGTCCCAAACGCGGCGCGATAACCGGGCTACGCTACACCCCGAAAAAAAGCGGAGAGACTGGGATTCGAACCCAGGGTACCTATTTCTAGGTACGACGATTTAGCAAACCGCTCCTTTCGGCCACTCAGGCACCTCTCCTTTCACTCTAATTTTAAGAACTTGGCATTATGCTTCTCATAATGCGGATGCAAATGTAGGTTTTCATCTTAAAGAACGCAAGCAATTTTTTCAAATTTTTTAAGTCAATTGTTACTCAGGATATTCTATACGTAAATGATAGATGTTAGCCAACTTGTGCTTCAATACTTTTTTAATAGATTGAATCTCTTTAAAGGTAATATCTGCATTTAAAAATTGTTCACTTTCCATTTGCTTGTTTATAATGTTTTCAACAAAGGCATCTAATTTAGTAGATGTAGGCTCTTTAAGGCTTTTAGAAGCCGCTTCAACACTATCACACATCATTAAAATGGCAGTTTCCTTACTGAATGGCTTTGGCCCAGGATACATAAAATCTGAACGATTTAAGTCTCTATCCTGAAGTTGCTTCTCTTTATTATAAAAATAATATACCATACTAGTTCCATGATGAGTTCTAATAAAGTCAATAACACGATCTGGTAGATTATATTTTTTAGCAATTTCAATTCCTTCCAGAACATGATCAATAATTATAGAAGCACTCTCTTTTGAAGAAAGTTCATCATGAGGATTAATTCCGGTTGATTGGTTTTCGATAAAATAGGTTGGATTATTCATTTTACCAATATCATGATACAATGCGCCAACCCTTACTAACATTGCATTTGCACCAATTTCATTAGCTGAAGCTTCGGCTAAATTTGCAACGGTTAATGAATGATGAAACGTTCCAGGTGCTTTATTTGACAACTCCTTTAATAATTTTGTATTAGTATCAGACAGCTCTAATAATGAGACATCAGAAACTAAACCAAATATTTTTTCGTAGGCATAAATTAATGGCTGCACAAACAAAGTAGCAAGTCCAGCGAGTATAAACAAAATAAATGTTTCCCACTGCAGATTATCAATACTACCTTCATGAATTACAAAAAATGCAAAATAAGCAATAATATAAATGAGTGTAATTTGTCCTACAGATATAAACAAATTCGCGCGCTTATATAATTCTGAAACTGTTAGTATTGTAACTATACCTGCAATAATTTGTAGAAATGTGTATTCATAATTATTAGAAACAACAAAACCTAATAGCAAAACAGTAATAACGTGTGCAAATAAACCTAATCTTGCATCAAAAAAAGCTTTAAGAACTAATGGTAAAATACAGATTGGTACAATATAGATATAAGCAGAATTATAATTTATAACCAATGTTGTAAGAAATACCATTAATAGAATATTAAAAAATATAAAGGTTACCTTGGTATTGTTATCAAAAACATCTATCCTATATTTCCTTAAAAACAGTAGCAACATCAATAACGCCAGAGCAACAAGTAAGGTATAAGCTCCTAAAATCCAATTATAATTTGCCTCTGTCCAAACTTGAGATTGATATTCAGACTCAAGGGATTTTAATATTAAAAATTTATCACCTTCAACAACTTCTCCCTTAGATATAATTATTGTGCCTTGTTCAATACTTCCTCTAACAGTTGAAACTTTATTCAATTCTTCAGTTAAGGTATTATCTGTAATTGATTGATTCAGGACTATATTAGATTTTATAATATCAAAGAATAATGACAATAATTTTTCGCGATAATTAGAGAATTCACTTACGGAAATTTGGCTATCCAGAAAAGCAGTAACCTCATTTGATGGGATTAAAGTTCCATATTTAGTAACGCCTATTTGTGTTCTATCATTTAGTAGTACAATATCTTTTCCATCTGGATACTTATAATCCTTATCCAATACACCTTTTTCATATAAACTATTTAAAACGCTTTCACCATAAGTTTTCAGTGCTCTTTCATTATTCACCTTTAAGGAATCCGGAAACTCAGTTTTAAACTTAATATTATAATCTTCTTTAATACTTAATACTAAATTGGTATCTACATTAAAATAAATTTGTGCATTGTCAGAAATCTCTTTTCTTTCAGAAGCTATTTCTTCATCAGTTTTCTTAATAGCAAAATCAAAAGGAGCATATAAGTTCTCAGATTGCCAAGGTTTTCCTTTTTCAAAACTGTATTTAAACTTTCCGCTCTTAGGAAATAAATAAACAATCAGAAAAGTAGTCGATACAAAAAGCAGTATTTTATAAAGTAATGAATGATTCTTATAAAGCTTATTAATAAAGTCTTTCATTTGGTTATTGAATTACATCAAAAGTAACAAAAAAAATAGAGCTATAGCTGTTTATTATAATAGTCTAATGATTCTATTTTCTTCTAAATTTTGATTAATTTTGTAGCAACAATTAAAAGAATGTTAAAATGAGTAAAGAGGTAGTTATAGTTTCAATGGCAAGAACTCCAATAGGCAGCTTTTTAGGAGCATTATCAACTATTCCTGCTCCAAAATTAGGAGCTATTGCTATTAAAGGAGCACTAGAAAAAATCAATTTAGATCCAAGTTTAGTACAAGAAGTATTAATGGGAAATGTAGTTCAGGCTGGAAATGGCCAAGCTCCTGCTAGACAAGCTGCTATTTTTGCTGGAATCCCTGATTCTGTTCCTTGTACAACAATTAATAAAGTTTGCGCTTCAGGTATGAAAACTGTTATGCAGGCTGCTCAAGCCATTGCTCTTGGCGATGCTGATATAATTGTTGCTGGAGGCATGGAAAACATGAGTTTAATTCCTCATTACATGTATGCTCGTACTGGAACAAAATTTGGACCAAGTACTTTGGTTGATGGTATGCAAAGAGATGGCCTAGTAGATGTTTATGATGGTAATGCAATGGGAGTTTGCGCAGATGCTTGTGCTACAGAATATAGCTTTTCAAGAGAAGATCAAGACGCATTCGCCATTCAGTCTTATAAAAGATCTTCAGCTGCTTGGGATGCTGGCAAATTTGATAATGAAGTTGTACCAGTTGAAGTTCCTCAGCGTCGTGGTGAACCAATAATTGTAAATAAAGATGAAGAATATTCCAATGTACGGATTGAAAAAATTCCAACGTTACGTCCAGCGTTTACAAAAGATGGTACTGTAACAGCAGCCAATGCGTCAACAATTAATGATGGTGCTGCCGCTATGGTATTAATGAGTAAGACGAAAGCAATTGAACTAGGATTAAAACCTATTGCC
>Ga0075467_10001115_pt1 | contig 22243 bp, 21 predicted proteins | sample DEB08_DNA_9_FD_75067 | JGI IMG/M metagenome (GOLD analysis project Ga0075467, IMG submission 75067) | Aqueous microbial communities from the Delaware River and Bay under freshwater to marine salinity gradient to study organic matter... | ecosystem: Environmental > Aquatic > Marine > Coastal ... | reverse complement strand
TGTGGAAGGTACCTTAGCTCAGTTGGTAGAGCAATGGACTGAAAATCCATGTGTCCCTGGTTCGATTCCTGGAGGTACCACAAAAACCACAACTTTATAAGTTGTGGTTTTTTGATTTTTAAATGTATTCTAGCGTTTTCTTCTTGCTTTCTTTTTCAAAGTAAAATACCGTCTATACCTGTTGATTTGCCTAGTATTAAACTAATTGATGATTGTTTTTGACACTAAAAAAGCATAGAAGTTAGAATCGCCAGCACAAATAAAAATTAACGCTTTAATCGAGCATACTCCAAACTACAAGTTTCGTTTATTGTAAAAAGATACAAGTACTATCATTTCAATTTTATTCCTTTTGTCTAATTTTATAGCTCTAAACTAATAGCCTATCCTACATGAGATACTTTGCACTGCTCCTTGTACTTTGCTTTTCACTTTCTTCTCGCGCTCAAATTCTAAATGTTGAATCACTCAGAAAGGTTACCGATAGCAGTGGATTTTCAGGGACAGCAAGTTTGAGATTTGCCCTAAAAAGAAACACAAGAGAATTTTTTACAATTGCAAGTAATATTCATGTCCAGTACAAAATGAATCGGAATTTAATCCTTTTTAAAAATGATGTTGCCTTTCAACAAATAGAAGGCGACCAATTTGAAAATAGCTTAATAACACATATCCGTTACAACTATGGTTTGCATAAACGAATCAAATGGGAACTATTTCTTCAAGGCCAGAACAACAAAGTAACTCTCATAGATTTTCGAGGCTTAATAGGAACCGGGCCTCGTTTTAAACTCTCGACATCCGAAAACTATCGATTCTATCTCGGAACACTTGTGATGTTCGAATACGAAGATCTGGCCGACGGCATAACACCAATCCAAAGAGATTTTAGAGGAAGCGCTTATTTTTCATTCTCTTTGTATCCACTCGAAACACTGAGTATTTCAAGTACAACATATTATCAGCCACAGTTCTCTGAATTAAATGATTATCGCATTTCAAGTCAGTCGTCAATGTTAATTAGTGTCTTCAAAAAAATATCCTTTTTAGTACACTATACTTTTACTTTCGACGCTTTTCCTGCTGTCGGCATTCCTAATTCTCAGTATGAATTCACAACAGGTTTTGCCTATTCTTTTGACTAAATTATAAAACTTTAGTAAGCTTTTATCGGTTAAAAGGACTACTTGATTATATTTACCAAACACGATGCTTAAAGTGTCCTTTTTTGTAACTATTTAAAAAAATTATGGCAGCAAATAACTATTACGATCCGGCCGATCTTAGAAATTTTGGAAAAATCACAGAATGGAGTGAAGAACTAGGAACCAAATTCTTCGATTACTACGGTAAAGTATTTGAGGAAGGAGCCTTAACCGCTCGAGAAAAATCATTGATTGCCTTAGCTGTTTCACATACTGAACAGTGCCCCTACTGCATTGACGCCTACACCAAAGACTCTTTACAACGAGGAGTGACGAAGGAACAAATGATGGAGGCTATTCATGTAGGCGCTGCAATTAAAAGTGGCGCCACGCTAGTCCACGGAACTATGATGATGAATAAAGTAAATAAACTTGATGGTTAACGACCCAATACTTCTATGCTGAAAACAAAAACACAATCCCTTCATAAACGACATAGCGAGCTCGCAGAATCTAATAAGCAACTTGAAATATTGTCGAATGGTATTTTTAAAAGCGGTGAACTTCCAACATTTGCTGAAAAAATAGAAGAAACAGGGCAATTTCCGTTGCGCCCAAGAACCTTGGAGATACTTCAAATAAACGTTGGCTATATGTGCAACCAAGTCTGTGAACATTGTCATGTTGATGCTGGCCCAGATCGCACTGAAATAATGACTAAAGAGACTATGATGCTCTGCCTTGATGTCATTAAAAAAACAAAAGCGCATACTCTAGACTTAACCGGTGGCGCTCCAGAAATGAATCCAAACTTTAGATGGTTTGTAGATGAGGCCAGTAAAGCCGGAATAAAAGACTTTATCGTTCGAAGTAATTTAACGATTATCCGTGCAAATAAAAAGTATTATGACCTTCCCCAGTTTTTTAAAGATCATAATGTGCACGTCGTTAGTTCAATGCCGCATTGGACTCGTGGAAAAACAGATAAACAAAGAGGTGACGGTGTTTTTGACAAATCGATAAAAGCACTTCAAGAATTGAATGCCATTGGTTATGGGATTGCTGGAAGTGATCTTCGCCTGGACCTAGTCTACAATCCTACGGGAGCATTTCTTCCCGCCGACCAATCTGGTTTAGAACGAGATTTTAAAAAAGGATTAATGGATGATTTTGGAATTGAATTCCACAATTTATTCGCGATCACGAACTTACCTATTTCGCGTTTTTTAGACTATTTAATAGCTTCTGAAAACTACGAAGATTATATGTACTCACTCGTAGAAGCATATAATCCAGCGGCGGTTAAGAATGTTATGTGCACAAATACGATCTCAATTAGCTGGGATGGCTGGTTATATGATTGCGATTTTAATCAGATGCTCGACTTAAAAATTGCAAGTAAGGTAAAACATATTTCAGAATATAATGAGGAGATTATTAATGATCGAGATATTATAATTTCGCAGCATTGTTATGGCTGTACTGCAGGTGCAGGCAGTAGTTGTCAAGGTGCGGTAACTGAATAATTATCCCAAATGAAAAACATAGTACCCTATATATTTCTCTTTGTTTTTGCAACCACAGCTAGTGCTCAAAAATCACTGGATTTACTATTGCAAGTAAACAATAATGAGAGCATACCCTATATCTCTGTTGCGGAGCTCCGTAATCTTCAGTTAAATGACAGCGTAGTGATTTTGGATGCCAGGGAAATGAAAGAGTTCCAGGTAAGTCATATTGCTTCAGCAAAATACGTGGGTTACGATCGTTTTTCTTCGGAAGAGATTTCGGCTGACATTCTCAATAAAAACGCATCAATTGTTGTGTATTGCTCCCTAGGTATTCGTTCTGAAGATATTGGGGAAAAGCTAAAAAAAGAAGGATTTACGAATGTTAGAAACCTCTATGGCGGTATTTTTGAATGGAAAAACAGTGAATTTCCTATAATTGATTCCGAAGGAAAAGACACCGAAAACGTGCACGTTTACTCCAAATTCTGGGGAAATTGGCTTAAAAATGGCAAAAAAGTATACTAATGGCTTTCCAATTGAAAAAAGAAAAAAGAGTGATTCATCGATAGTATATCACTTGCCTACTTCCAAAAGTGCACTTATCATATTTACGCGAAATCCCGAATTAGGAAGATGTAAAACTAGGTTGGCCAAAACAGTTGGCGATGAAGACGCCCTAGCAATTTATAAGATCTTACTAGAACATACCGTAAAAATTACGAAAGATTTGAGCGTAGATAAATATGTATACTATTCAAATTCAGTTGCGAAAAATGATGTTTGGAATGAAGAAATCTTCAGAAAGAAAAAGCAAAGCGGAGAGGATTTAGGCCTGCGAATGAAGAACGCTTTCCTTGACTTATATGATATGGGCTATGGGAGAATCATTATTATTGGAAGCGACATGTATGACCTGAGTAAGACAGATTTAGAAAATGCTTTTTCCTGTCTAGAAAAAAATGACATCGTTGTAGGCCCTGCAAGTGATGGTGGATACTATTTATTAGGCATGAAAGAACTGCACCCCGCGGTTTTTCAAAATAAAAACTGGGGTACCAATACAGTGCTCGAAGATACAATGGCCGATGTATTTAATAAGCGTATTTGTAAATTACAAGAACGAAACGATATTGACGTCTATGAGGATATTGTTGGTTTAAATATTTTTCAAAAATTTATAGAAAAAATATAAGATGAAGAGACACATAAAAGAATCTGTAGATTTTTTACAACAAGCAGGTTTTGGCACTCCCGAAATCGGAATTATACTTGGCACTGGACTCGGGCAAATACTAGACAACGTGGATGTTGAAGTAGAAATGAGCTATAACCTCATCCCGAACTTTCCCGTTGCCACTGTCGAATTTCATAAAGGAAAATTGATTTATGGCTCCATAGCACGTAAAAAAGTGATCATAATGCAAGGACGGTTTCATTTATATGAGGGCTACTCCTTAACCGATGTTACCTTCCCAGTGCGGGTAATGCATGAACTAGGCATTTCAAAATTGTTAGTTAGCAATGCTGCTGGAGCTATTGATAAAAACTTTAAAAAAGGGGAAATAATGCTCATTGATGATCACATTAATTTGCAAGGTGGTTCTCCGTTGGCCTTTAAAGGAGTTGAAAAAATGGGAGAACGTTTTGTCGACATGAGTGCCCCCTATGACACTGAAATGAATCTCAATTTAGAAAAAATTGCTGCAGATCATACTATTAAGTTGCATAAAGGAGTTTATGCAAGTGTTGTAGGTCCGCAATTAGAAACTCGCGCTGAATATCGTTATTTAAAAATTATTGGCGCAGATGCTGTTGGTATGAGTACCGTTCCTGAAGTTATCGTTGCAAATCACTTAGGACTTCCTGTGTCAGCCTTATCTGTTTTAACGGACGAATGTGACCCCGACAATTTGAAACCCGTCAACATTGCAGAGATTATTGCAATGGCGGGAAAAGCAGAACCTGATATGATTACTTTATTTACCGAACTTATTAAACAATTATAAACTATGAGCTACCTAGACGCCACCCACGATCTTTACAAAGAAGCCGCTCTTTCGCCAGATGTTGGACTTTGCTGTACTACAAATCCTATTTGGGAACTGCCCGGTTTGAAGATTCCAATGATTATGCAAGAAATGAACTATGGCTGCGGAAGTACGGTGCACGCGCGAGACCTCACCAATAATCCAAAAACGTTGTATGTAGGAGTTGGTGGAGGTATGGAGTTACTTCAATTCTCTTATTTCAATCGACAAAAAAATGGTGTCGTTGGCATCGATGTGGTTGATGAAATGTTAGAAGCTTCTCGTAAAAATTTTGAAGAGGCCGAAGCATTGAATCCTTGGTTTAAGAGCGAGTTTGTTTCTCTTAAAAAAGGAGATGCGATGAACTTACCTGTGGCGGATAACTCCATAGATGTTGCTGCACAAAACTGTCTATTTAATATTTTTAAGGCAGAAGATCTTAAGCAAGCGATCCAAGAAATGTATCGTGTATTAAAGCCGCACGGGAGACTAGTTATGAGTGACCCTACTTGTGAGCAACCAATGAATGATACGCTCCGCAACGACGATAGACTCCGTGCTTTGTGTTTAAGCGGAAGTATTCCAATTGCTGAATATGTAAAAGCATTAACTGATTGCGGATTTGGAACTATCGAAATTAGAGCTCGAAAGCCATATCGTATTCTGGACCCAAAGAATTACCCTACCAATGAATTAATCTATATCGAATCCATAGAAGTTGCTGCCATTAAAGACCCCATACCAGAGGATGGACCTTGTATCTTTACGGGGAAATCGGCGATTTATTATGGTGATGAAGATTATTTCGATGATAAAGCGGGGCATATTCTATTGAAAAATCAACCAATAGCCATTTGTGACAAGACTGCCGGAGCTTTGAAAGCTCTCGAAAGAGACGATATCTATCTAAGTGAATCTACTTTTCACTACGACGGTGGTGGTTGTTGCTAATTATAGAAGGTATAAATAAGATGAAAAGAATCTCAATAGTATTATTTATAGCTTTTCTCGTAATGGCTTGTGGCAGCAATAAAAGCATCAATTCCACTGAGCCGTCCCAAACATCTCGGGATAGCGTATTAATTGAAGTAGAAAAAATTAAAGAAGTTCGAGAACCTACCGAAATAGTAACTCCTATCTCAACTGCAATCGATTCCGTAGAGACCCTTTCCGAGGAATTTATTGTTCGGACCTCCCAGCCTTTAGAAACTCCCAATCATGAAGCTTTCAATGCGCTATTAATCGCTAATGTTTCTGAAACCGGGATAGTAGATTATAAAGGTTTTGAGGAAAACAAGAAACTTCTTGAAAATTACATCAGCTCATTGAGCGAGTCATTGCCAACTAATACTTGGACGAAAGAAGACAAACTTGCCTATTGGATGAACGCATATAATGCCATGACTATTGATCTAATAATTAGAAATTATCCGATTAAGAGCATAAAAGAATTGAAGAAACCTTGGGAGCAACGCTTGTGGAAGTTGGGTGATAAATGGTATAACTTGAATGAAATTGAGCATCAAATACTTCGAAAAATGAATGAACCTCGAATTCACTTCGGAATTAATTGTGCCTCTTTTTCCTGCCCTCCATTATTAAATGAGGCCTTCAACGCCTCCGAGGTAGATGCGCAACTAGAGAAATTAGCAATTCGATTTATTAATGATCCACAGCGAAATAGTATTACAACAATGAATGTTGAAATCTCTGAAATATTTTCTTGGTTTGCTAAAGATTTTAAACAAGACAGTTCACTATTTGAATATTTAAATAAATATTCTAAGGTTAAGATTCACCCAAAGGCTAGAAAAAAGCATAAAAAATACGATTGGACTCTGAACGAATAACACCAACTATAGCGCTATAAATTCACGATGATAAGCATTATAATTCCAGTTTTTAATGAACAAGGCACCATTGTGACCTTGTTAGATTATATCTCTAAAAGTAGTTCTATTAAGAATATTTCAGATGTCATTGTAGTGGATGGTGGCAGCCAAGATAAGACCAGACAAATTGTTGATTTGTATGCCAAAAATTCTATTGTGAATCTTCGATTAATCTCTTCAGAAAAAGGAAGAGCAAGGCAAATGAATAAAGGTGCGCGTTCTGCAACTGGCAGCATATTGTATTTTTTACACGCGGATTCATTTCCTCCAAAAAGCTTTGATGAATCAATAATTTCGGAAATTAAAAAAGGAAATAAGGCGGGGTGCTTTCGAATGAAATTTGACAATAATCACCCGCTTTTAAAATTTTCCCAATGGTTCACTCGGTTTAATGTAAAACTCTTTCGAGGGGGTGATCAGTCTTTATTCATTAGCAATGCGTTATTCGACCAAATGAATGGCTATAATGAGGATTACTTTATTTATGAAGACTGTGAATTTATTAACCGACTTTATAAAGAACATGACTTTACTATTATTCCAGATTATATACGTACATCTGCTCGAAAATATGATCAAATTGGCACCTGGAAACTACAGTATCATTTTGCAGTGATTCATTTAAAAAATAGTTTTGGCTTATCCCCTAAAAAACTTCACCAGTACTATGAACGGCATATTACCTAAAAATACTGCCCTATTCCAAATACCAAACCACTAGTAGCATTTTTAGTAATACCTACGCCGTAGTCAATTCTAAAAATAGCGTTGAAGATACGTTTATGAATGAGTCTCATCCCTATACCTGGATAAACTCTTAAATTAGAACTATCTACAAAGTCGTCAAATTGCCCTCCTGGATTGCGCCAACTTCCCGCATCCACAAAAACATTGCCTTGTAATGCAAACCAATCCATTTGGAAAAGTGTATGTCGATATTCCGTATTTAAAACAATTGAGCCTGTACCTCTATCAATAGTATTTCCAACACCTCGTATATTTAAATTATTATCTACTGAAAAAGGTGCGAATGGTGTATCATCATTACTCGCTAAACCCAATCGCACTCTACTCGCCCAATTTCCTTTTCCCCCAATCCTATGGTAATAATTAAAATCATTCCACCCAATCACAAACTCGGGTAAGGTCCCATCCCTTGTTGTTACGTATTGGAAGTTAAATGTACTCTTAAACCCCTCCAAATACTGATAGTAATAATTAATGTGATTATACTCGTAAATTGTCTTGTAAAGTAATTTACGCACATTTAGATTTTGGGGCACATTAACACTGGTTGCCCCCTCTTGATAATTATATTCTTCTGTAAAGAAGTTTACACCAATTTCTATTCGATGATTAAAGTTGAATTCATATAATCCCAACACCTCATAAGAAGTGTTATTATACTTATAATTTGCCTTACCCGAATCTAGGAAAACCGGCTCTAGAGTAGTCAAGTTCTGATGATTCATAGCGATTCCTAGCTTTCTACTAAAAAGATAAGGAGCTCTAAAACTTATGCCATATGAATTGAATATATCTCGCTGAAAAAAACCTCCAAAAGCAATATTTCTTCCTAAACCATTAAACTCATATAACCCAAGTTTATAAGCAAACTCATTATCATTTGTCGTAAAAACACTTAATGAAGGTATAATTGTAAAGTTCTCCTCAACTCCATATGTCACTTTATATGTTCCATCGACCTTCTGCTCAGTTTGAAAATAAGCATGTGATATTCCAGGCAACCGTTTTAACCTATTCAAATCGGTTTCAATAATCAATGTATCAAGAATAGCTCCCTTCTTTAGAACAGAAATATTTCTTATAAAACGTTCTTTTGTCTTATTATTACCCTGTATAGTAACTTCACTAACAGATTGTCCAAAAGCACAACTGCAAAATAGAAACATTACAAAAATAAATGGCTTATTCAACACTAGTAGGTATTTCAATAAAAGTATTCATCTTATTATTTATGTCCACATCCTAGAACTAGAGCCGAAGTCAGCCCAAGGTTAGATTCTAATCAAACATCCTTAGCGATGTTCAATCAACTTAACCAAATTACTATTGCTGCCCGTAATGTGCTCTTATCAATTCTTCAACGGGCTTATTTTGAGGTGTAAATTGTGAGTTTTCTAATCCGCCTGATTTCTCGTGATCAATAAACCATTTCCAAATAAAGCCCCCTGCGAACCATTCTTCTTCCCAAATTTCTTCAAATAATGCTTTAGTAGTGTTTGATTGCGCTTCATGATTCGTTACCGTTAAACTTCGATCGCTTCTCCACGGTTCTTTGCCTGCATAATCCACACTGCGATAGCCAAATTCAGCAAATAATATTTTTCTATTTTCTTTTTCAGAAACTCCTCGCAACTCTCCTTTCCATTTTTCCCATCCATTTTTTGACTCTTCTAAAGAAGGTGTTTGACTTTCAGAAACCGGAAAATAGGCATCAACACCAATATAATCAAGTTGTTTCCAAAACGGAACCCGTTTATACTCATCCCAATTCGCAGCATACGTCAGCTTTCCAGTGTAAACCGATTTTATATCAGTTATTAATGAATTCCAATAATCGGGGCGATGAACAATAAATTGTTCCAATTCAGTGCCGATACAAAATAATTCGGCACCCACTTGCTGGGCAAGTTTTGCATATTCCAAAATAAAACTACTGTAAGATTGCTCTAAAATCTTCCAATCCTTCTCGGATGCCATTTGAAGATGACCCGTAAACTCCCCATGTGAAATCCAAATTTGAGGCTTCACCATCACCATAATATTACTATTACATAGCATTTCTATATACTGTCTAGCGCCTATACTAGTTTCTCCAAACCATTGTCTGTCGGTATTATGTATAATTTCTGGGTTATTCAACTGTCTTATAAACCCAAAAGGCATTATTGCTGCATAATTTGCATTGAGTTCTAACACAGGAGCAATATGAAGTTCATTTACTTCTTGTGGAGCTGCTACAAAACTTATTCCATTGATCTTTGAGGACTGCCCAATACAAGACGCCTGCAGTGCACAAATTAATAGAATTAAAAACTTTTTCATTATTTGATTTTTTCCAAAAGCCCTAATTTACGACTTCCGTTATAATAATGCTCGCAGTCCAATGCTAAATGTTTGTCCTAAACCTTGAAAATTATTCCCTCTTACAAATTTCCCGAAGGAAGCCTCAACATTTAATACTTCTGTCACTTGATACTTACCGCCAAAACCCAAAGAGGTGTAATTTTGAGAAAAGTTATCGCCCGAACTGCTCGGATTGTCATATCCAATTAAAAATGCTTGTTGGGCATTTACAAAGACTGTAGATTTTGATGTTGGAAAATAGCTCAAAAATGCACTTATTGGGAGGGAAAGACTGTTATTAGCAAAACGCTCCCCTACATTTTCAGTAAGAGGATCTGCATCCTGCCTCGTTTCACCAAAATTAAAAGCAAAATCCGCTTCAGTAAAAATCTGCCATTTGTCTCCCCCAAAAGTTTTATCATAGAAAAACTTCGTTTCCCAAGTAAAACTTCTTTTATCTAGATAGGGTGCGTTGGACCTATCTTCAAAAAGAGGTATGTAAAAAGAACTCGTAAAAGAAAAATTGCTAATACTTTTGAAGGGCTGTACTCTAATAGACGGGGCTATAGTAGTTAGTCCGCTTCTAGCATCAGTATCATTATTCTCAAAACGAAATACGTCTAATGCCCCCGCACCACCATATGTATTTGAGCGAGCCTGAATAATTAAACCTATATTAATTCTAGAATTCTCACTTATGCCAGTATAAACTTCGGTAGTATTGGTGAAAAAAGTTTGCCTCGGGATTGTAATTGATGTAGACCCTTCATCTGTTTGCTCCGTCTGCGTATAAATACTATTAAAGAATTTAATATCCCATTGGCCCTTTCTCAACAATTTTGAAGGTGTGTACTCCTGAATATTGCTCATTGATGTCTCTGTATCTTCCTGTCCTATTCCTGTTGAACATACAAAACATATAAATACGATGGATAAAAGTCTTTTGGTTGATTTCATGGATGCTGTTTTAATCTTGGAGTTTTATACGTTTAGAAATTCACAAATTATAGTACTTATACCCTATACAAAGTACACATGGGTTTATCCTGCAGGCAGTAAGACTCTATTATTACTTTGCATTTAATCGCCAATCATAACTGTAATATGAAACTTTTGCTTTTTCAGGAATTGCTTCCTTTCTAAATCTATTTATAAATTCTATCTCGGTTCCATCCTGTGTAAAATCACTCTTATACCACTCGAAGATTTGAGAAAGCTGTACTTCATTTCCTTTTACTTTAATGAAGTTGGGGTTGTTTAAAGCGATCTCTGTTTGCTTTTGCAGTTGAGACTCTAAACTTGATGGCTGGTAAGCCTTATTAATTATTGGCGGGCATCCCAATCCGGCACAAACCAACACAAAGTGAAAACGCGCTTCTTTTTTAAACACCCCGCGAAGTTTTTTGTTTTCTATATCGTTTAAGGTAATTGATGTATTTCCCACTTCGTATGTGACTTTTTCAAAGAATCCCTTTTTATCCAGCGGAGACTTCATAGGATAGTTATCTATAACCCCTTTTATAACTGAAAGGTTATATGCGTTAATCCAAAAAGACTGATACGTATTTGCTTCGGAAGTAGAAACTTCAATCTTCTCTGCCTTTTCCAGTAATGAATTTAGCTGTTCCGGTGATTTAATGATGGCCCTATAATCTACTTTACCATCTGAAACATAAGAATTAAAGAAGACGTCTGCATCATTAAAAAATGATTGGAGGTCTTGTGCTTTAGTTTCAAAAACACTCAGACCTATTAAGGTAATTGTTAAGATGATTAGTTTTTTCATTTATATTGTTTTGAAGTTGCATAAGTCCGTACCTTTTTAAATAGCTTACAAATCAATTTCTTAAAATTTTATTAATTTAATTATAGAGCACTATTTACAGCGGTTAAAATGACGTAAGCGATATACCATACTCGGTCAATAACACAGCAATACAGCCGTGTGCTTTTACAATTAGAAACAACCATTTCTGTTTTACATCAAGTGTTTATTGAAAAAAAAGCATCCTATGAAATAAGTTCTTATATTTAATTCCGACAGAGCAACCAACCAATTTAAATTTATGGAGCATATCGTTATTATTGGAAATGGAATATCGGGTGTTACAGCAGCCCGTCATATCCGAAAACTTTCAGATAAAAAAATCACCATAATCTCTTCAGAAACAGAGCATTTCTTCTCCCGCACAGCACTAATGTACATTTACATGGGGCATATGAAATACGAACACACCAAGCCATATGAGGACTATTTCTGGAAGAAAAATCGCATTGAACTTAGACAGGGGTTTGTGAAAAGTGTTTTTCCGAAGAAAAAAAAACTGCTTTTTTCGGATGGTGAAACCTTACATTATGACAAACTAATAATTGCTGTAGGCTCGAAGTCAAACAAATTTGGATGGCCAGGGCAAGACTTAGCTGGCGTTCAAGGGTTATATTCAAAACAAGACCTTGACTCTTTAGAAAAATACGCCCCAAATAATAAGACCTGTAAAAGAGCGGTGATTGTGGGCGGTGGACTCATAGGAATTGAATTGGCAGAAATGTTAAACACGAGAAATATTCCGGTTACTTTTCTTGTTCGAGAGAATAGTTTTTGGGATGGTGTTCTTCCAAAGGGAGAAAGTGAAATGCTCAATAGACATATTAAAAATCACCACATCGACTTAAGATTAGGCACTAACCTCAAAGAAATACTTTCAGACGAAAATGGAAAAGCAAGAGCCGTTGTGATACAGGAAACTGGAGAAGAATTGCCCTGCGACATAGTAGGACTAACTGCCGGTGTTTCTCCAAATGTTGATTTTCTTAAAGACAGCGGTATTGAATTAGGAAGGGGTGTTAAAGTAAATCGTTCTTTAGAAACAAATGTTGAAGATGTCTATGCAATAGGCGATTGCGCCGAACAACATGAACCAATTGGAAATCGCCGACCTATTGAAGCCGTATGGTATACAGGGCGAATGATGGGTGAAACTCTGGCACAGACAATTTGTGGCAATCCGCTCGAATATAAACCGGGTCATTGGTTTAACAGTGCTAAATTCTTTGATATAGAATACCAGACCTATGGTTGGGTGTTCGCGAACAAGAAAGAATATGAAGAACATTTTCACTGGAAACACGAGGATGACACCAAGTGCATTACTGTCTCCTATCACAAAGAATCGAATCTATTTTTAGGAATAAACACCTTCGGTCTAAGGATGAGACATGAAATATTTGATCGATGGCTTTCAGAAAAAAGAGACATCCATTTTGTAATGGAAAACCTTTCCAAAGCCAACTTCGATCCAGAATTCTATAAAAAATTTGAAGGTCAAGTTCTCGCAGCATTTAATAATCAAATCGTTCCAGTTTAAAAGAAACAACAATGAGCACTCTAGAAAAAAACATGTCTCTTACTGGCGAGGCGCCCAAAAACATCAATACCATCCAAAAACTTGGAACTGTAATTGGGATGCTTGGTTTATTTATTATCGTTCTTGCCGGATTTAATGTGGACCTACCTAATAAGGGAATTTGGCTTACAATCGCTCTAACCGCGCTAACTGGCGGAATTATACTATTTGCCCATGGCAGTTACAAGCATAAGCTAGAAGGCATAAAGAATGACGGTGTTTGGTTTAAATCAATTTCAAGTCGCGGGTATCTAGCTTGGATTGCTGGTATCGCCTTAACGGGTTTTTATATTGTTTTATATTTTTTCGCAGAATTATTAGGCCTCGGAATCGACGGAGCCGCGAATACAGGAGTTATAGCCCTATTTGACCCTTTAAGCAGGATTCTAAGCGGAAATGCCGCCAGTCAATGGTTTGTTTATGGTACTTTATATACGATAGCAATTATAGCCTTTGGGGTTAAATTTATTAGGAAGTACAAGCATAACCGCTATGAGCAACTGCGAACCTTAAGTGTTATGTTTTTTCAGACTGCTTTTGCCTTTATGATTCCAGAGTTAATGGCGCGACTAAATTCGGATGATTTTTCGTTGCCTTATAATGATTTGAAGAATATGTGGCCTCTAAATTACTATGCCTTTGATCAATGGCGCATAGATCAATTTATCAATGCTGAGACCATAGGTCTTGTTTTTTTAATTTTTGGTATTCTATCAATTTTTGTCGTATCCCCTATTCTTACCTATAAATATGGAAAACGTTGGTACTGTTCTTGGGTATGTGGCTGTGGAGGACTAGCTGAAACCGCTGGAGACTCTTTTCGACAACTTTCAGACAAAAGCATGTCTGCATGGAAAGTTGAACGTTGGGTGATTCATTCTGTATTGGTTTTTTCGGTGTTGATGACAACAGCAGTAATCTCTACGTATCTTGGCTATGACGATACAAAATACTGGTTAACTAAAGATGTATTTCTTATTGGAGTTGCAGTATTTCTAGGTGTATTATTCGCGCTAATATGGTACTTCAAAAAAGAAGAATTAGCCAAAGACGCTAAATATGGTGCTATAGGATACCTCGTAATTATTCTAAGTCTAATCGCCATACATTATCTTTCAGGAAAAGAACTCTTTCTATTTGAAGCAGGAAAATTAAGATCCTTTTATGGCTTTTTAATTGGTTCTGTTTTTTCTGGTGTTATAGGAACAGGCTTCTACCCAATCTTCGGAAACCGTGTCTGGTGCAGAATGGGATGTCCTATGGCTGCTATCCTCGGAATGCAACAGCGTTTGTTTTCCAAATTTAGGATTACTACCAATGGGGGGCAATGTATTTCTTGTGGAAATTGCTCTACCTACTGTGAAATGGGAATCGACGTTCGAGCCTATGCCCAAAAAGGTGAAAATATTGTTCGTTCCAGCTGTGTTGGTTGCGGAGTTTGCTCGGCTGTTTGCCCGCGTGGTGTATTGAAACTAGAAAATGGTTCTATGAATGGCCGAATTGACAGCAACGAAATTCTGCTAGGAAACGATGTCGATTTAATGGACCTGGTAAATAAAAACTAATTGTTTTAAAAATGAAAAATCAAAGCGAACACATTGTTAGAAATAGCTTTTCTAAGTTACAAAAGGTCATCATTCTCCTTTTTTTCTTCGGAATGATTTCGTCAATTACATTCGCTAATGAGAAAAGCCTGAACGAAAAAACATACACCAAAAAGTACTATGCTAGCGGAAAGTTAAAAGCTGAAGGCTGGATCGTAGCATCAAAAAAAAATGGTTATTGGAAGTTTTACTACCCTAACGGTAGCCTTAAAAAGGAAGGACACCTTTCTAATGATAAACGCACAAAGTATTGGTATTTTTACCGCGACAATGGTAGTATTGAGAGTGAAGGACATTATGACAGCGACGCCAAGACCAATTGGTGGATATTCTACGATCTAACGGAAAAGATTCATCATAAATGCCAATTAAAGCATGGGAAGAAAAATGGCTATTGTTTAATCTACAGCAATAATAAAATTATAAGCGCTTCCAAATTTAAAGATGGTAATAAAATTAACGAGTGGACAGATTATAAATCCTTCAAAAAAGACAACAAACTGTCCGATCTTCAATGACCAATATTAAAGTTATCATTCCCGCCTATAACGAAGAAAATTCAATTGCACATGTGATTGGTGATATTCCTGACTTCGTTTCAGAAATAATTGTAGTTAACAATAACTCTACAGATGCGACTTCAGAAGTGGCAAGAAAAGCTGGAGCCACTGTGCTTTCAGAAGAAAAAAAAGGCTATGGAAATGCTTGTTTAAAAGGAATAAAATATCTTGGAACTTTTTCGGAAAAACCGGAAATCGTGGTTTTTATGGACGGCGATTATAGTGATTATCCCGACGAGCTTTCAAAAATAGTGACCCCGATAATAGAAAAAGATTTTGACTTTGTAATTGGAGCAAGAACTAAAGAATTGAGGGAACAAGGGTCTATGACGATACCGCAAGAATTTGGAAATTGGTTGGCGACCTTTTTGATGTCGCTTTTTTTTAAATCAACATTTACGGATTTAGGCCCATTTCGGGCTATTAAGTATGACAAACTACTCGATTTGCAAATGGAAGACAAGACTTATGGATGGACCGTTGAGATGCAGTTAAAAGCTCTTAAACGAAAATATAAGTATACAGAAGTCCCAGTAAAATATAGAAACCGAATAGGCATCTCAAAAGTTTCAGGTACGTTAAAAGGTGCTATATTTGCAGGTGTTAAAATCCTAAGTTGGATTTTTAAATATAGCGTGAAAAAATGATAGTGGAATGGATTATTATTGTTGTTTACTCGGTAGCCTTGATTCTTATTTTCATGTATGCTTTGGCACAACTGAATCTGCTATTCAATTACTTGAGTGCTCAAAAACTAATTGACAAAAGTGAGACCTTCGATTTCTCAAATCCAAGCGAGATACCTTTTGTAACCATTCAACTACCAGTCTATAACGAAATGTATGTTATGGAACGGTTGCTCAATAACATTTCGGAACTCGATTACCCGAAAAACAAGCTTGAAATTCAGGTTTTAGACGACTCTACCGATGAATCATTCGCTTCGACTGAGGCTCAGATCGCAAAATTGAAAAAGACCGGTTTGGATATCCTGCATGTCACTAGAAAAAATAGAAGTGGTTTTAAAGCAGGGGCCCTTAAGGAAGGATTGAAAACCGCCAAAGGCGAATTCATTGTTATTTTTGATGCAGATTTTCTTCCGAAAAAAAACTGGCTTAAACAAACGATACCATATTTTAAAGACCCGAAAATAGGGGTAGTTCAAACACGATGGGGACATTTAAACCGTGACTATTCTATTTTAACCAAGGTACAAGCTTTTGCATTAGACGCACACTTTACATTGGAGCAAGTTGGAAGAAACAGCAAGGGCCACTTTATTAACTTTAATGGAACGGCTGGTGTCTGGCGACGTGAATGTATCCTAGATGCTGGCAACTGGGAAGGTGACACCCTCACCGAAGATTTGGACTTAAGCTACAGGGCTCAATTAAAAAATTGGAAGTTCAAATATTTGGAAGACGTGGAAACTCCAGCTGAACTGCCAATTATAATTAGTGCAGCCCGCTCACAGCAGTTTAGATGGAACAAGGGTGGCGCAGAAAATTTTCAGAAAATGGCCGGTCGCGTCTTGTCTAATGAGTCGGTTCCTTTTAAAACAAAAATACATAGCTTACTGCACCTATTGAACAGTACAATGTTTTTAAACATTTTTATCGTTGCCGTTTTAAGCATCCCAATGCTTTACATAAAAAATGAGTACGAGCATTTAAAAATGTACTTCTATGTGATGAGCTTCTTTGTAATAAGCACTATCATCTTTTTTATCTGCTATTGGTTTATGTTTAAAATCACTTACGGCGGCGGATTTAAAATGTTCCTTAAATACATAGGTATGTTCTTCACCTTTTTCACAATTGCAATGGGTTTCGCATTACATAATTCGGTCGCAGTACTTGAAGGGCATATGGGTAAGAAAAGTGACTTTGTTCGAACGCCTAAGTTCAATATAAGCACGATGAAGAATAACTGGAAGGACAATAAATATATTACAAAGAATATTTCTCCAAATGTTATTATAGAGGGAATTTTAATGCTTTATTTTGCCTTCGGAATGTACAGCGCATTTGTTGTAGGTGATCAGGGAGGTGATTTTGGGTTATTCCCTTTCCACTTAATGCTCTTTATAGGGTTCGGTTTTGTCTTCCTGAAGAGCATCACCAGTAAGGTTTAGTACTCACTAAAACCTAGTTTTATTAAAATATGAAACCCTAGAAAGTAACTTTCTTTTCTAGTAATTCGCCACCCCTATCGATGGTTACAGTTGTCGTTTGACCGACTTCAAATTTAGACAATGCCTTCATATACCCCATCATATCCTCGGTATCGTGCTCTCCTAATTTTACAACAACGTCACCTTTCTCCAATCCTGCCTTTTGTGCAGGCTTATCTTCACTAATACCATCAATACGCATCCCTTTCCCCGTATACAGATAGTCTGGCACCACTCCTAACGCCACTTTAAATGCAGGGACATCTTCACTTTCATTCTTTGTTTTTCTGAAAGTCAATTGACCGTTGTCGTCTAAATCGGTAATTATGTTATAAATGTAGTTTGAGATTAATTCCATCCCCTCATAATTCAACTTTTCAGAATCATCACTCGGCTTATGGTAATCTAAATGTTGTCCAGTAAAGAAATGCAACACGGGAATATCTGCCAGATAAAAAGAAGTATGATCGCTTGGACCTATACCAGATTCGTGTTCGGCAATATTCAATGAGTCTTTATTTGCAAATAATATTTGTTTAAATATAGGTGAGGTTCCAACGCCATGCACAGCAATAGTCTTCTCCTCATTTAATCTCCCTACCATATCCATATTTAACATATAGCTCACTTTCTTTGTATCTATTGTAGGGTTCTTTACGTAATAATTGGAACCTAAAAGCCCCATTTCCTCCCCAGAAAAAGCAATAAAAAGGTAGTTATTATTTGCCGTTTGTTCATCTGACGTTAGACGTGCTGCCAAATCAAGAAGAATGGCAACCCCACTTGCATTATCATCGGCTCCATTGTGAATTGCTTCAGCTTCTTCACGATATAAAGAACCATCGCCTCCAAAGCCTAGGTGATCATAATGTGCCCCTATGACCACGGTAGTTTCAGCTTTATTGTCGATAAAACTTACCACATTGCGACCATTTACTGTACTATCTTCTTCAGAATAGATGAAACCAGCCTTTTCATGCGGATTCGTACTCGGTTTAAAAACAAAACTCTGATAATACCCGTCGGTTCCTTTTGGAACTAAATTCAAATCTGTAAAACGTTTGGCTATATATTCGGAAGCAAGACGCTCTCCTATAGTACCAGTCTCCCTTCCCTCAAGCAAGTCATCAGCTAAAGCAACGACATCTTCCTTCATAGTAACCTTTTCTATTTTCACCTCTTGACAAGAAAAAACAACGATCGAAACAAAAACTATTATTAATGCACGCATATTACTATTTTTGTGCAAAATTACATAAATTATGAGAGTCATTGTCACAATTCTATTCATTAGCCTATTATTTTCTTGTAAAAACAATTCGGAAAAAGAAGTGCAAAAAGAGAATGCCCCTTTCGAAGCAAATGAACAGGTAGCCAATAGAGCAACCGATTCCTTAATTTACCCGGAAGAAAAACATTTCAAATCTTTGCGGCAAGTTACATTTGGCGGTGATAATGCTGAGGCATATTGGAGTTTTGACGACAAGCAACTTGTCTTTCAATCGAACAACAAAGGTTGGGGCATGGAATGTGACCAAATGTTCTTAATGAATGCCGACGAGAATTTTAAAGACACCAAGCCACCAATGGTAAGTACCGGAAAAGGAAGAACGACCTGCGCCTATTTCCTTCCAGACAACCAGCATTTCGTATATGGCTCGACGCATTTGGTGGATGAAAATTGCCCAGAAGTACCGCTACGTAAAAACGGTGCATACGTATGGCCAGTATATGATTCGTTTGATATTTTTGTGGCAGATTTAGAAGGAAACATCACTCAGCAACTTACAAATGAACCAGGATATGATGCCGAAGCGACTGTTTCTCCTATGGGTGACAAAATTGTTTTCACGTCGACCCGAAGTGGTGATTTAGAATTATACACCATGAATATAGACGGAAGCGATGTAAATCAAATTACAGATGAATTAGGATATGATGGTGGTGCATTCTTTTCGCCAGATGGCACAAAATTAATTTTCAGAGCATCTAGGCCTAAAACTCCTGAAGCAATTAAAAAATACAAAGACCTTTTGGCAGACGGATTGGTAGAGCCTACAGAAATGGAACTCTTCGTTTGTAATGCTGATGGTAGTGATTTACGACAACTTACCAACTTAGGAAATGCTAATTGGTGTCCGTTTTTTCTTCCCTCTGGAGATAAGGTTCTATTCTCAAGTAACTTTGAAGCAGAACGAGGCTTCCCTTTCAATCTATATTTAATTGACCTTGACGGAAAGAACTTAGAACGCGTAACCCACGGAGAAACATTTGATGCTTTTCCTGTGTTTTCAAACGATGGTAAGCACTTGGCGTTCTCATCTAACAGGAACAACGGTGGAGGTCGTGACACAAACCTCTTCATAGCCGAATGGCAAGACTAGGTCGCGCGGCGACAGCGAATCTTTAAGGCTATACGAAGGTAGGAATCTCATTAACTTAAATTTTAATGCTTGATTATATAAAATCTAACAGAATAGCTTTGCTCTTAACGGTGCTCGGTACTGTTTTCTATTTAGCTTTTGCATATGACTTAGATCGAAGTGATTTTATAAAATTAATAAGTCTTTACGGAGCACTCTTTTTTCTTACCTATAAGATCATTCAACTCTACAAAGGAAACTTTTGGCTGCTAGCTGGGATGGGTATTGTCTTTCGATTAGCTTTTATAGTAGCGATTCCAAATTTATCCCAAGATTTCTATCGCTTTCTATGGGACGGGAGGATGTTAATTCAAGGCATAAACCCCTATCTGTTTACCCCCGACTATTTATTAAATGATCCAACAGCCATATTAAAATTCTCAATGCCGCAAGCGCAAGAATTGTTTAATGGCATGGGCGGACTCAATGCTAGTAATTTTAGTAATTACCCCCCTATCAATCAGATTTTCTTTGCAATCGCTGGCCTATTCGCAGGTAAAAGTATTTTAGGGTCCGTTATTATACTGCGTCTTATCATGATAATGGCCGATATCGGTATTCTTTACTTCGGAAAAAAACTACTTGAAAAACTCTCACTACCTACTAGTAATATCTTCTGGTTTTTTCTGAACCCATTTGTAATTATTGAGCTTACAGGAAACCTTCATTTTGAAGGAGTAATGTTGTTTTTTGTAATTTGGTCATTATATCTACTTCATAGCGGCAAGTGGTTTTGGGCTGCAATAATACTGGCAGTTTCCGTTGGTGTAAAACTAATTCCCTTGTTATTCTTACCCTTGTTTTTTCAACATTTCATTCAGAAAAAACCGCTTGTACAAGGATTCTGGAGTTTTACCAAATTCTGTTTGGTAGTTCTTGCAGCTGTTCTGCTTTTATTCGCGCCATTCTTGTCCAATGAATTTATCCTGAATTTTTCTACTACTGTAAACCTATGGTTTCAGAATTTTGAGTTCAATGCTAGTATTTACAATATTATAAAATGGATTGGCTTCGAGCACTACGACATGAACCTGATTAAACCTTACGGAAGCATATCTCCATTTTTAGTAATTGCAGCTATATTGCTCCTTACATTTTTCAGAAAAAACAGATCTATAAAAGAACTAATTACGGCGATGCTCTTTGGAATAGCCATCTATTTCCTATTAGCCACTACCGTCCATCCCTGGTATATCTGCACCCCTTTACTACTATCTATCTTCACAAGATATAAATTTCCAATTGTGTGGAGCGCAGCCGTAATCTTGAGTTACTCAGCTTATGGAGTAGTTGAATTTTCAGAAAACTTATGGTTCGTTGCCTTAGAATATACTTTAGTTATTAGATTTGCCGTTTGGGAGATTTTTCAGATTAAAACAGAGCCAAAGTTGATTTAAGGTTCAAGTATTTTATTCTTTAACAATCTTTTGTATTAGCATTCCTTCTTCCGTTTCTAAATACAGGAAACATATGCCATTAGATAGATGTTACACATTAATTTCTTGAAATTCCTCCTTTTTTGAAAGATCATTTTGCCTTTATATAATTTCCATCTTCTTCAGTAAGAAAGAGGCATTCATATTTTTACAAACCCCATCCTTGAAAGTATAATCGAAATGCAATTCATTGTCAATAATCTCGGCATCAAAGTAATGGTTCTTCACCTCTGAAAGGTCCTTTGATATTTCACAGAGGCTCAAGTCGTGTGTTGCAATAATTCCCATTGCGCCTAATTTCACAAGCCTTTCTACAAATTTTCGCGATCCGATTGCCTTATCTGTACTATTTGTTCCTTTCAAAATTTCGTCCAAAATAATAAAATAGTCACCAGGTTTTTCTGTTAATTGAACGCTTTCAATGATCATTTTTAAACGTTTCAATTCTGAAAAGAAATAAGATTCATCATCGGACAATGAATCACTAGTGCGCATACTTGTGATTAGTTTTATTGGTGAATAATCAAAGCTCTTAGCACAAACTGGCAGTCCTGTATTCGCCATAATAATAGACAAAGACACCGTTCTTAAAAACGTACTCTTACCGGCCATATTAGCTCCTGTGATGATAAAAAAGTCGGTTCCTTGAATGCTGAAATTATTGTCCACCCGCTTTTCTTTAGAGATTAGAGGATGCCCTAGTTCTTCGGCTTCAATAACAAATTTGGACGAAACAATCTCCGGAAAACAGTGTTTGGGATGATTAAAAACAAAATTCGATAAGGAGTTTTGAGCGTCAAAAAATGAGATGACATCGAACCAATGTGCTACTTGATCTTGATAAGTATCAATCCAAGTCTCAATTTTATAGCAAAGTCCCAAATCTCGTAAAGCAAACGCATTCGCTACAACCCCAACCAACATATTATTGCGCTGATCGAAAGCATCCAACATCTTAGAAAATTGCAAAAATATCTC
>Ga0075467_10001112_pt1 | contig 22260 bp, 15 predicted proteins | sample DEB08_DNA_9_FD_75067 | JGI IMG/M metagenome (GOLD analysis project Ga0075467, IMG submission 75067) | Aqueous microbial communities from the Delaware River and Bay under freshwater to marine salinity gradient to study organic matter... | ecosystem: Environmental > Aquatic > Marine > Coastal ... | reverse complement strand
TACAGCATCACAGCCAAGCGGATGATCTCAGGGCTCGTTTTAAAGTACCTGAATGGGGAGTGTTTTGTCATACGGAGAGGCTACGAAACAGCCCGCTCCGTCTCAAGCTCGTTTTGTCTGACAGTGCCGTTAGCATGCTTGCTCTGCTTTCGAATTGAGTTAGAGCCAATCATGCGTTGATAATTTGCATCAGTGGGTGCTGTCAACGTGCTAAAAATTCGCATCGGATTTCTGGTTCAGCCTAAATCTATTCGCACATAAATTGGCCGTACTCATACAGAGCAGCGGCGCGCTTCAGCTAGAAATTGAGGCGAGAATAAAGATGGCGTTCACTTAGGGCTGTACAAGCAATCTAACCCCGCACCCAGCCTGTGTAGCGCCTTCAGCGGACCTGAGTGACGTCAGCAGGCAAACAGCCGCCTAACCGTATGTCAAACCAAACATGTTTGCAGCGATGCGCAGGCGTGCGGGCGCGTGGCAGAGTTGGTCAGTTTTACGTCCCTTTTCAACGGTATAAGCTACAAATTAGCGCTGCCCACCTGAAGGCAGTTTGCACTGACAATAACGCTTTACACTTTTCAGCAGAAGGTAATACTTGCAATCTGGAAGTAGTGACGGACACAACAAGTCATGGATGATTTGATCACCGATAGCAGATATTCTTGGGTGCGTCTCGGCCTTACGCTTTTTGTAGCAACCGTAATTAATGCAGGAATGTGGGCAATCATTGTTATTATGCCTGCTATTGAAGCGGAATACGGCGGCACGCGGGCAATGGTGTCGCTGCCTTATACCCTTACGATGGTTGGGTTCGCGTTTGGAAACTATGTTATTGGTCGAGCCGTGGACCATTTTGGTATAACCGCGTCCTTGATTGTCGCTGCTATTATGACTGCCATTGGTTTTATTTTAGCAACGCTCTCGAGCTCTTTACTCATACTTTCGTTCACCCAGCTAATGGTAGGCTTTGCGTCGGCCGTGGGGTTTGGTCCACTCATTGCCGACATTTCGCATTGGTTTGTACGTCGTCGGGGTATCGCTGTCGCTATTGCGGCATCTGGCAATTACCTATCAGGTGCCATTTGGCCAATATTGTTGGCAAACGTTCTCGCAGAAAATGGCTGGCGTGCTGTCTACATCGTGATGGCGGCTGTCACACTATTTGCTGTGATCCCTTTGTCGCTTGCTCTTCGTCGTCGTCTGCCTCAACAAGTGCAGACAGCAGCGCAAAATACATCGCTGGCAAATGCAAAGACAGTTGGTCTGTCTCCTCGTGCGTTGCAGTATTTGCTGGGTTTTGCTGGGATAGGTTGCTGTGTGGCAATGTCGATGCCTCAAGTTCACATTGTTGCTTATTGTGTGGATTTGGGCTTCGGTCCCGCTGTAGGCGCGCAAATGCTCTCCTTAATGTTGCTTTTTGGAGTTGTATCAAGGATCATTTCAGGACTCGTTGCAGATATATTGGGTGGCGTGCAAACTTTGCTAATCGGCTCATGTTTGCAATGTTTGGCCTTATTTTTGTATCTACCGTCGAGTGGGATGGTTTCGCTCTATGTTGTCAGCCTTGTTTTTGGGCTGAGCCAAGGAGGCATCGTCCCCAGCTATGCGCTGGTTGTCCGCGAATATATGCCGGCGAAAGAAGCAGGCGCCCGCGTTGGCTTCGTTATGATGGCGACTATTTTGGGGATGGCACTAGGAGGTTGGTTGTCCGGTCTAACCTATGATTTGAGCGGCTCCTATACACTAGCCTTCCTTAACGGAATAATTTGGAATAGTGCTAATATCGCAGTCATCATTTGGCTAATTTTACGTAGTCGCGCCAGTATGTCAGCATCCACAGCAGCCTGAAACACCAGTTTATTAAATTCCATTGAGACCTTACATACGCCCCACACCCAGCCCCTTTTGCGCTTTAAGCGAGCCACAGTGGCGCCAGCAGGCAAACAGCCGCCTAACCGCATGCCAAAACAAACATGTTTGCAGCGATGCGCAGGCGTGCGGGCGCGTTACAAAAATAGCTGGTATGGTCAACCAAAGGGGGGACAAAATCACAGCCAGGTGGATGATCTCTGGGCTTGTTTTAAAGCACCTGAATGGAGAGCATTTTGTCATACTGAGAGGATATAAAGCCGCCCTTCCCTTCTTAAGTTAGTTTCTCATGACGGCACCCTTAGCGTCCAACCCAGACATCATACGTCCATTTATGCGCCAGGACGCATGATGAACTAGTATCGTTTTAATTAAGAGATTGATGTATATTTTGTCACCCCAAGCCGTTACAATGTGACAATACAGGTTTCCAAAAAATCTGCTTTTATCCAACATGCACCAATTCTCTAGGCTATTACCGTTCTCACACCGCCATCAGTCGCAATCGCGCATGAAGACACTCTTGCGCGTCGCGGGGACCTGAAAAATATGCGGAATCAGCGCGCGTCCAAAGAAATCATAACAACCTGTGTTATCGAAGTCGGAAACACTCTTCATATTGATGTGTCTTAGTATCTTCCACGGCCCTCAAGAACAGCAAGATGGCCTTTCAGCAATGTACCTTGCGCAAACTCCAACGATACATAGCTCTCATAAGCGTGGACACTACCGACACGGCTTTTCGGGGTGTCGGTTTCCAGCTCTAAAACAATCCCGACATACATTGGACGCGGATTGGCACGAGGCGCTTGTTTCAACAAATGTCAGAAAGGCGCATCTATAATTACGTGCAACACTCACTCATGACTTCAGCCCAGAGTGTCGTACACATTGGCGGAATTTCTCGCTCAATCGCTTGCATCGCGTCCACGATCAAATCCTCTCGCCATCTTTGACCAGCGATTTGAACACCTATGGGCACAGGGCCATACGGCAATTGAGCAACATGGGTTGGAATGTTGCCGGCGGGTAGACCAAGGTAGCTCATAACAAACGACCAATGGGCCTGCCCCAAAACCTCGGTCACGCCTTCAACACCTTCGGTATCTCTGGCGGGTGCGAAGAAGGGTTGCAGCAGGAACGGCGACAAAACCAATGAATAGGTTTCCATAAACTCTGCCCATGCCCGTGCGTATCGGGACCGTTGCCCCAACATCGAAACAAGCTCTGTACCTTCAAAAGGCGGAAAGACTTTATGGTAATCATCGAATATTCCTTGCAGGATGTCTGATCCATGTTCTTGGATATCCGGTCCAAGCAAGGTTTTCACTTCACCCAACAATGACCTATACCCAATTTCACCAGTTTCACGTACCAAGGGCGGTTCGACTTCTTCGACCACGTATCCAGCATTGGTGAGTGCGGACGCCGCTCGGTCGATGGCGAGTGAGACGTCTTGATGCAGGCCAAAGCCAAAGTCATTTTTGCTGACAGCAACCTTGATGGGCGTCTCTGGCGCCGTCCCAGTCCATGGGAATGGGACATGAAGGGGATCACGTATGTCTGCTGCAATCAGCGTTGGCATCGACAGGTGCAGGTCATCAGCGGTTCGTGCGATGACCCCCTGCACCGACATGGATTGCGCCAATAGGCCCCTTTCGCGGGTTTGGCTTGGGTTCCAAGCGGGCACACGACCAAGCCCAGGTTTGACCGTCACAGCCCCGTTTGCAGAGGCCGGAAACCGAAGAGAGCCACCAATGTCGTTTCCATGCGCCAATGCGCCGATGCCAGCCATCACAGAGGCACCTGCGCCGCCTGATGATCCGCCCGCCGAAACATGGCGGCCCCACGGATTGTGCGTGCGCCCGAATAGCGGATTGTCGGTGTCTGCTCGGAATGAAAATTCTGGTGTGTTGGTGCGCCCTATGATGACTGCACCGGCGGCCCTTAGGTTGGCCACAACGGGAGCATCATCTGGCGCGATTACATCTTTGAAGGCCGCGACGCCATTGCTTGTCGCATGGCCTTTCTGATCGACATTGATCTTGATCGTGACCGGCACACCGTGCAGCGGCCCCTTGGGCGCGTCGCTGGCATCCAACGCTTTCGCTTCGGCACGGGCGGCGTCTACGCAGACCTCAACAACGGCATTCAAATCTGGGTTCACGGCATCCAGGCGATCCAAGGCAGCTTCCACAACTTCAGACGCGCTCAACGCACCTCTGTGTGTCGCGGTCGCAATCTCTGTCGCGCTCCATTGCCAAAGCGGACGAGGATCAGAAGACTTATCATTCTGTGTCATATTGCACCCTTGTTTGCGTTTTCTGGTCTTGTGCTGCGCGCATTAAATACAACGGCCGCCGTCCACCGCCATGCAGACGCCCGTGACCATGCTGGCCTCGTCCGAGCACAAGAAGCAAGCGGCATTGCCCATATCGCTTGGCTCAGAAAACCGGCCGATTGGAATTGTGGACAGGAACTTTGCGCGGATTTCCGGTGTGTCTTCACCCATAAAGACCTTGAGCAGAGGCGTTTCTCCAGCGACGGGATTGATCGCGTTCACTCGGATACCTTGCGGTGCCAATTCGACAGCCATCGCCTTGGTTGCCGTGTTCATCCAACCTTTTGATGCATTGTACCAATTCAGGCGCGGGCGTGGGCTGACCCCGGCTGTAGAGGCAACGTTCAAAATTGCGCCCTGGCCCTGCTTTTTCATCACGGGAACAATGTTCTGTGCTGTTAGGAAAACTGATTTGCAATTCACGGCAAAAACTTTGTCAAAGTCCTGCTCGGTCACTTCTTCCAATGGTGCCGGGTAATGCGTGATTCCTGCGTTGTTTACCAAGATGTCCAAACGGCCATAGGCGCCGAGCGTCACGTCCACCATCGCAGCCACCGAAGCGCCATCTGCGACGTCGACCTGTATCCCAAGGCCTTTGACCTCTGCCGCGATCTCATGTGCGCCATTAACGTTCAAATCCGCGACAACAACGCGTGCGCCTTCTTCTGCGAACTTGCGGACAATCCCGGCTCCGAACCCTGATGCGCCTCCGGTTACAACGGCTACTTTGTCTTGTAATCTCATGTTCTGTCCTAACCGTGATAAGTGGCAACTGTTTTGACCGTCGAGAAACTAAAGAGCGACTCGAACCCTTTTTCGCGCCCATGCCCTGAATGGCCAGATCCACCGAAGGGGAGTTCAACGCCGCCACCCGCGCCGTAGTTGTTTACAAAGACCTGCCCCGCGCGCAGCTTTTTCGCCATACGCATCTGACGCGCGCCATCACGGCTCCAGCAAGAGGCGACAAGCCCGTAGTCGGTTCCGTTTGCGATTGCGATGGACTCGTTTTCGTCCTTGAACGGAATGATAACCTGAACCGGACCGAAGATTTCATCCTGCGCGAGGCTATGGTCGGGCGCGACATCCGCAAAAAGTGTGGGCGCCACATAAGCCCCTGTATCAGGCGCGCTGTCTGAAATCACGCCCTGTGCCGCGATAGTGAGATCGGCACCCTTCTCTAGGAAGCTATTAACGATAGCCTTTTGGCGATGGGACACCAAAGGCCCAACATGTTTGTCTTCTAACGCTGGCGCTGCAATTAGGGCTCCATAGGCCTCGGTCATTCTGGTTGTGACTTCGTCCAACAGGCTGTCTTGAACCAGTATCCGCGAAGATGCAGAGCACGTTTGCCCGGCGTTCTGGATACCTGCGTTGACAAGGAATGGCAGGGCCGCGTCCAAATCTGCGTCTGCAAAAACGACCTGCGGTGATTTCCCGCCAAGTTCGAGCGTGACTGGTACGATGTTTTCTGCGGCCGCTTTCTGGATAAGCTTTCCAACACCGACGGAGCCCGTGAAGGAAATATGATGGACATCTTTGTGCGTTGAGAGCGCTGCGCCTGCCTCTGCACCAAGCCCCGAAACAACGTTTAGTGCACCATCAGGCAAACCCGCGTCGCGCGCAATTTCGGCAAAAGCGAGTGCTGTCAGGCATGCCTCCTCCGCGGGTTTCAAAACGCAGGCGTTACCCATGGCCAACGCCGCGCCAACAGATCGGCCGATGATCTGCATTGGATAGTTCCAAGGGACGATATGGCCCGTAACCCCATGCGGCTCGCGCAGGGTATAGACGGTGTATCCCTCCATATATGGGATGGTCTGACCATGAACCTTGTCGGCTGCTCCACCGTAAAATTCCAAATAGCGCGCCAAGGCGATAGCATCGTTGCGCGCCTGCGTCAGGGGTTTACCAACGTCCTGCGCCTCAAGTGTCGCCAATAGATCGACATGCTTCAGGACATACTGGCCGATTTTAGTGAGGATGCGTCCACGCTCCACCGCCGTGGCCGCCCCCCAATCACCGTTCAATGCAGCCTTTGCTGAATCCACAGCTGCATCGACGTCCGCAGACGTTCCGCGCGCAATAGCGCAGAGTGTTGATCCATCAGACGGGTTGAGCAGGTCGAGGTATTCTCCCCCCGCAGGCGGCCGCCACTGGCCACCAATGAGGCACTGATCTGGCGCAATCCCATTCGGCATTTCGATCATCTTTGGGCTTTCCTCTTTCTATCATTCCAAGTGGGCAACACATCACCGGGCCGAGGCGTCGCTTCAAAAACCCCGCGCGCGATGGCCCGGGCGACGCAGACAGATGCCGCATGGCCAAGTTCAAACAACGCCATATCATCCACGACCAGACCAGCACCAGTGGAAACCGCAAACAGCAAGTCGCCGTCAAAGGGTGAATGTGCCGGTTGTATGGCGCGTGCAATTCCGTCATGCGCGGCCACCGCTAGTCGGTGACACTGTGCTTTGGTGAGTGCGGCATCGGTGGCAATGACCCCGATTGTCGTGTTGGCTCGGTCTTGACCCACTGCTGCGATCATCGCCATTTTTTGGCTTGGATCTGGGGTGACCAGATTGCTTCTTGGGTCGGGACCAACGCCACCAAATTCATCGCCCATCTCATGTGGCGCGGCCCAGAAATGATTGCCACCTGGTGTTGTGACCGACCCAACAGGATTAACAGCCATCAAGGCCGCAACGGTCCGTCCGCTGTCCAACATCACAGAAGCAGATCCCAGACCACCCTTAAAACAGCTGTCCAACGCACCGGTTCCAACCCCTGTGGACCCAAGATTGAAGTCCACTCCGGCTGCGTCCAAGGCAGCCCGCCCGAGTTTCGGATAGGGGTTGTCGGCCCAACCTTTGTTCCCACCATTGACCATATCAAAGAGAATGGCACCGGGAACAATCGGTACGGTCACTGGTCCCACGGGGAACCCGCGTTTCGCGCGCCGCAAACCGTCCACAACCCCATCACAGGCGGCCAAACCAAAGGCGGACCCACTTGACAGCACCAAGGCATCAATGCCAGCGACGGTTTTATCCGGTGCCAAAAGATCCGTTTCGCGCGTGCCCGGTGCGCCGCCCATAACATGCACACTTGCGACGAAGGGTACATCACTCGTTACAACCGTCACGCCAGATTTCAGATCTTGATCCTCTGCGTTGCCCACCAAAAGGCCGGTCACGTCGGTCAAAAGGTTTCTTGGCCCAGGTTTCATGGTACCACCTCAAGTTCGGGCAGGTGCGGGGCTGATGCGATTAGCTTGCGGGTATAGTCTTGTTGGGGCGCGGCAAAGACGTTTGCGGTTACACCCTCTTCGATGATCTGCCCTGACTTCATGACCATTACCCGATCAGCGATTGCTTTTACAACGGTCAGGTCATGCGTGATGAACAAGTAGGTAAGCCGAAGACTTTTGGAAATTTCAGTCAATAAGTCAAGTATTTGCGCCCGAACGGAAACATCCAAAGCAGACACAGCTTCGTCCAAAATGATAAGTTCCGGTTTGACGATCAAGGCCCGCGCGATCGCAATTCGTTGACGCTGACCACCTGAGAATTCGTGAATGAATTTAAACTGATCCGCAGCGGTTAGGCCGACCGACACGAGTGCCTCTGCGATCTCATCCGGCATTGCTTTGCGGCCAAGGCTAAAGAAGGGTTCGGCGATCAGTCGACCCACTTTGTGGCGTGGGTTGAAGGACCCGTAGGGGTCTTGAAAGACGACTTGCATTTTGCGCCGCGCCTCAGCGGAATGGTGCACGCTCTCACCTGCGATTAGAACTTCGCCGCCTTGCAGGTCTTCTAGTCCCAAAATCGCGCGTGTCAGCGTTGACTTGCCGCACCCGCTTTCCCCGACAAGACCAAGGCATTCGCCGCGTTTGATCTGAAAACTCACTTGATCAACCGCCCGAAACACGCCCGGTTTTCCAAAGGGTGTTTTGCGGGGTAATGGGTAGTCGCGAATGGCGTTTTGCACGGAAAGCAGAACGTTGTCTTCATGCGTCGTACCACGTTCTGGTCGGTGGGCAGAGGCCGCAAACAGTGCCTTGGTGTAGGGATGTTGCATTGTCTGAAACAGCGTCTTGGCCATGCCGCGTTCGACAACCTTGCCTTTGTTCATAATGACGATGGTGTCCGCAATGTCCGTCACAACCGCCAGATCATGGGTTATGAGCATCAACCCCATGCCATCCTTTTTTACCAGCTGTTTCAACAGCACTAAAATTTCGGCCTGTGTGGTCACGTCTAACGCTGTTGTAGGCTCATCCGCGATCAGCAGTTTTGGGCGCAATGCGATGGCCATTGCGATCACCACCCGTTGTCGCTGCCCGCCTGACAACTCGTGCGGGTAACGCGTCAAAGGGAACTTATCTTGCGGCAGTTCGCACCGTTCTAGCGTCTCGGCCGCGCGTTTCAGCGCCTCAGACTTTGTGACGCGTTCATGAATACGGATCGTTTCAGCCACTTGCTGGCCAATCGTTTGCAAAGGGTTTAACGCGGTCATCGGCTCTTGGAATACCATTCCAACGCTTTTCCCTCGCATGGCGCAAAGCGATGCTTCGTCAGCGTCCAAGACGTTCAAGCCATCCAGCTCAATCGTGCCACGAGATGTTGCACCGTCTGGTAAAAGTTGCATCACAGAGAACGCAGTAAGCGATTTGCCTGAACCACTTTCACCGATTATTCCACAGACCTGGCCCGGTGAAATCTCAATTGACACGGCTTCAAGGATTGACGTTCCATTGATGGATAAATTCAAATCTTGGATACGTAGGATGCTCATCATCGCGCCCTCCGAATCTTGGGATCAAGCAGATCACGCAAGCCGTCACCTGCAAGGTTTAAGCCAAGGACAGTGAGTAGGATTGCGAAGCCGGGGAAAAACGCGAGATGTGGTGATGTGTAGATCAGGGTCTGGCTTTCGGCCAGCATGCGCCCCCAGCTCGGGATTGGTGGTTGCGCGCCAAGGCCCACATAGCTTAGCCCCGCTTCGGCCAGAATGCCGAGAGAGAATTGAATAGTGCCTTGAACGATCAGAAGGTTGGTGATGTTCGGCAAAATGTGTTCCGCCGAAATTCTGGGCTGTCCTTTGCCGGCCACTCGCGCAGATAAGATAAAGTCACGCTGCCAAAGCGGCAATGCCGCGGCACGGCTGAGTCGGGCAAATACGGGTATGTTAAAAATACCAATGGCGATGATCGCGTTCACAGCCGATGGCCCAAAAATCGCAGTGATCATGATAGCTATCAACAACGACGGAAATGCAAAAACCAGATCGTTGCCCCGCATGATGATTTCGTCCAGCCAACCGCCATGGCGCGCAGCAGCGGCAAGCCCGAGCGGCACGCCCAAGCCCATTCCAATCCCGACCGCAATAAATGCCACCGCGATAGAGGTTTGAGCCCCCACCATGATCATCGAGAACGTGTCTCGCCCGAAATGATCCGTGCCAAACCAATGTGCGGCCGAGGGTGTTTGCAGCTTGTTTCCGATTTCCAGCGCAGTGACGTCATGCGGCGTCCAAATCAGTGAAACAAGCGTGCCAATGACAAAGACCGCAGTCAACCCAAGGCCGATCACCATGTTGCGTGAGCGTAGTGCACTGTGAAGGAAGCCGTTCTCGGTCATATTAGCTCCGAACCCTTAGGCGTGGATCGACCCACGCATAGGCGATATCAACAAAGAAGTTCACCAGAATGACTGCAAAGACCAGCAGCATGACAACGCTTTCAACAACAATAAGATCGCGTTGCGTGATGGCCTGAAACACTAGCCGCCCGAGACCAGGCAAAAAGAAAACGTTTTCGATAATAATTGCACCGGCGAGCAGGAATGAAAATTGAAGGCCAATGATCGTCAAAACTGGGATCATTGCGTTGCGCAGCGCGTGGCGCCACAACACTTGCCGACGTGTTAGCCCCTTGGCGCGGGCTGTGCGCATGTAGTCTTCTGAAAGTGTGTCCAACAACGATGATCGCATCACGCGGGACAAGATCGAAGCCTGCGGCAAAGCCAACGCAATCGCAGGCAAGGTCAGGGCTTTCATCGCTAGGAAAATGCCTGCATCCCAGCCCGGGAACCCACCGGCTGAAAACCAACGTAGATTGATGGCAAACAGAATGACCATCAGGATCGCAAACCAGAAATTGGGTATTGCGACGCCTAACTGCGTCGCACCCATTACGGTAATGTCAGTGACTGATCCTCTGCGGGCCGCCGCCAAAATCCCAACCGGGAACGCGACAACAACCGTAAGCATCAATGCATACAATGCCAGCGGCAGCGACACCTGCAACCTGTCCGACACAATGTTAGACACCGGTGTACGGTAGGTGTAGGACGTGCCCATGTCGCCACCAAGGAGACCACCAACCCAACCTAGATACCGTTGAGCCAGCGATTGATCGAGCCCCAGTTCCACCCGCAGGGCCTGAATGGTGTCAGGCTGCGCATTAATGCCCAACATGAAACTAGCTGGATCACCAGGAACAATTTCAATGCAGGCAAAGATGACCAGGCTCGCCACGATCAGTGAGAGGCACAGCGAACCTAGTCGTTTCGTTACATACGTGAGCATTTAGACGCAGATCAATCGGACCAAGAAACCGCAGTCAGGTCAATGGCCTGCGTTGGCGCGTCTTCCCAAATGCCAGTGAGTTTGGCATTTACGACAGAGGTCAGGGCCAGCTGGAACAGGTAGCCATTCACGTAATCCTCAGAGATGATGGTTTGCGCCTGCCTCAACAATTCAGAGCGTGTTGCAGGATCATTTTCAACACCCAATGCTTCGATCAGATCTTGAAATTCCGCGTTGTCATACTGAAAATAGTATTCTGGACGCGCATAGATTCCAATATCCATCGGTTCTGTATGGCTTACGATGGTTAGGCCAAAGTCATACCCACGGAACGCCTGCTCCAACCACTGTGCCCATTCGAGGTTTGAAATTTCCGTCTCGATGCCAATCTCGCGCAACTGGGCTGCGATGATCTCACCGCCACGGCGTGCATATGAGGGCGGTGGCAATTTCAACGTCGTCGTGAAACCATCTGGATAACCTGCCTCAGCCAACAGCGCCTTGGCCGCTTCCGGATCAAACGGCGCGTTGCCAGTCAGATCAACGTAGTCTGGGTTATGCGGCGCAAAGTGCGTTCCGATTGGCGTGCCGTAGCCAAACATTGCGCCATCGATGATTGCCTGACGGTCAATCGCCATGGACACGGCTCTGCGTACACGGACGTCATCGAATGGCTCCAATTTGTTGTTGATCGCAAGTATGGTTTCACCCTCGGTGTTGCCTGACAAAACGGTAAAGCGAGGATCAGCTTCGAATTGGGCCAGGTTCTCTGGTGCTGGATAGCTGTAGAATGCGTCAACATCTTCGGCCATCACGGCCGCAAATGCAGCGGTCGGTTCTGAAATGTACTTAAACGTTGCGCTTTCCAGTGCGGCAGGTGTTCCCCAATAGCTATCGTTGCGGACCAAAGAGATGCTGTCGCCCTGACGCCATTCTGAGAACTTGAACGCGCCTGTTCCCACCGGGTTGTTTTTGATGTCTGCAATGCTTTCTGGCGCAACGATCACAGCATCGCCCCAAGCCATATTGAATAAGAAGTTACCCTGTGGCGCGGAAAGCGTGACCTTCACCGTGGTCGCGTCAACGGCTTCTACGCTTTCGATACCATTAAACAGTGCTTTTTGGGCATTGGTGGAATCCTCTGCGCGTGCACGGTCCAATGAGAAGACGACGTCGCTCGCTTCGAATGATGTTCCATCATGGAACGTAACGCCGCTATGCAGCTTAAAGGTGTAGACTGTGCCATCTTCAGAAATGTCCCAGCTTTTCGCCAGACCTGGAAGAACAGCGCCATCTGACCCGAAGCGTGTCAGCCCTTCGAAGATGTTTGAGTAGACCACTTGGTCAATAGCGCCTGCAGCAGCAGATGTTGGATCCAGATGCGGTGGTTCAAGCTGTAGACCAATGGTTACATCTGTTTTCGCCGCATAGGCTGACGTTGCGATGAGCAGCGCAGCGCTTGATAGCAAGATTGATTTCATTGTTTGGTTCCCCGTCATGTTTTTCCTGGCCTACGTTTTAGCGGCCTTCGTTAAATTTCTTGGCCTAAGCGCTTATGCTCAGCAGAGCTGTCTTAAGGCTCATCTCAGTGTACTTTTTTCAACTACTGTGGCAATACCGTAGCTCTACGGTATCATCCTGCAATGGAAAACTTGACCCAACTTGCATTTGACTCCGGGCCTACTGTCGTCGTTTTGACCAAAAACAGGATCATTCGGGGTGCTGTCAGAAAAATAAGACCACGCATCAAATTGTAAGCATAACATAAATGTACGTGTTCAACAATTGGCGCCACTTTGGTGGAGCGACAAGGTTCAGCTTGAAATTGAGGCGTGATTAGCAGACAGATCTATGTCTGTATCGCAATCCTAACCTCTAACTGGAACGCCATTTGGACTGGACTTTCGTTTTGCCGTAAGCCTACATCTGATGCTGTCAGGCACGTACTCAAGCAAGTTCATGATGACAGTTCCTTTTCAGGACAATGGCATACGGCGTTCGGCCATAGTTACAAACCAACTGCAGCCAACCGGGATTACATCGTCGTTAAATTCATAAGATGGATTATGGAGATCAGCGCTGTCTCCGTTTCCAACGAATAAATATGCTCCAGGCCGCTCAAGTAACATTTCAGAAAAATCCTCTCCACCCATCGATGGTTCAAAATTGCGGTGTGCTACCCCACAAACAGACAGAGCTATTTCCGCCGCAAAATCCGCTTGGCGCTCATGATTTACCAATGGTGGCGGACCAGACATGTGAGTTACCTCTGCCACAGCACCGTAACCATCTGCTGTAGACTTTGTCAGAGCATCTATCCGAGCGCGTACGAAGCTCTGAACATCTTTCTCAAAGGTTCTTACAGTGCCACGTAGACGAACTGTGTTGGGTATAACATTATATGTATCAGTTTCGGTACGAAAACCGCAAACAGATACCACGATATTTTCCAAAGGATTAATATTGCGAGATGCAATCGACTGAAGCGCAACCACGATCTGTGCCGCTACTAATGTGCTGTCCACACTTTTATGCGGCATTGCGCCATGCCCACCTTTTCCATGTACAATTATTTCAAATTTATCAGGACAGGCCATTTGCGGACCTGTACGCACAGCAAATTCACCAATAGGAAGTCCCGGCATATTATGCATTCCATAAATTTCTTCGACGTTCCACTTATCCATTAGTCCAGCATCAATCATTGCACGAGCGCCACCACCACCCTCCTCCGCAGGCTGGAATGCTAGCACAATCTTACCGTCGAAATTGCGGGTTTCTGCCAAATATTTTGCAGCGCCTAGCAGCATAGAGGTATGCCCGTCATGACCACAGGCATGCATTTTTCCCGGTATCGTTGACGCGTGTGGCAAATCATTGACTTCTTGAATGGGCAAGGCATCCATATCAGCGCGAAATCCTATGGAACGCCCAGAAGTATTATTTTGACCATGGATTACTCCAACTACACCCGTTCCACCAAAACCGGTCACTATTTCATCAACTCCAAATTCTTTGAGTTTGGAGGCAACGAAAGCTGCCGTACGATACTCTTCAAAGCGTAGCTCTGGATGCGCATGCAGATCACGGCGCCAAGTCGATATTTCCTCAAACATTTCGGAAAAGCGATTTAAAATTGCCACCATTTTCTCCATCGGCCCAACAATAAAAATCAGTTCAGCTGCCATCTAAGGTAACAGCAAACTAAGTTTGTGAAAGAGCAAAACTACAACCCTTGCCTTTTGCTATAATAATTGTGCAAGAATATGATAAAAAAAGGGTGCTGTCAGACGAATGAGAACTCGCATCGAAGTATTGGCGCTGCCTGAATCTATGCGCTCAATAATTGGCGCCACTAAACGAGCGTAGCGGCGTGATTGAGGTGAATTGCGAGGGTTTTTAATCCCTAAACGCCATAGACCAAGGTTATTCGCTTTAACGAAGCTAAAGTGGAAAACGAACACCAAGGGCCACAGCCAAGCGGATGATCTCAGGGCTTGTTTTAAAGTACCTGAATAGAGAGTGTTTTGTCATACGGAGCGGCTACGAAACAGCCCGCTCCGTCTCAAGCTCGTTTTGTCTGACAGTGCCCACGTAATACATAACCGCCATGCGGATGATTTTGGGAGACGTTTTAAAATGTTTGAATGAATTATGTGCTGTCATCAACCAGAATTAAGGATTAGCCGCTTGCCCGTCAAGATTGTCTGACAATGCCCTTGGTAAGTATTCTTTGTAAATACTTTGCAAATAGTCGATTAATGATTTTTAGTATTAACAATTGCATCATATTGTGTACCCGGAGAGATCTACCAATGAGTATCGAAATCAGGGCTGAAAAGGCTGTTGAAATTGCCAATGAGGCAGGTATTTTTGCGTTAGGTTTTTTCCAGCGTGTAGGAAGCCTGGAAATTGAGGACAAGGGCCCTCAAGATTTTGTATCTGAAGCGGATAAGGCTGTTGAGACATTTGTTCGCGCTGAAATATCGAAACACTTTCCTCAAGACGGCATCGTCGGTGAAGAACACGCGCCCCTCGCGTCCCAGTCTGGCTATACTTGGGTGATTGATCCGATTGACGGCACAACCAATTTCATAAACGCGATTCCAGCCTGGACCGTAGTTATTGCGTTGGTAAAAGACGGAATAACCGAAGCCGGTGTGATCTATGATCCCATACACAGAGAGATGTTCAGCGCGGTGCGGGGTGCCGGCGCGATTTTAAATCAAAACCCGCTCATTTGTGACGCCAACACATCCCTAACCCGCGGCACCATCGGAACAGGTTTTTCCAATCGGGTTAGCACCAAAGGCATTCAAAAATTATTGAACATAATTTTTGATCGGGGCGGCATGTATCACAGAAATGCATCTGGTGCGCTATCGCTTGCTTATGTAGCGGCGGGGCGGTTGTTGGGCTATGTCGAAGAGCATATGAACGCTTGGGATTGTCTGGCGGGCCAGTTGATTGTGAATGAGTCTGGTGGACGGGTCGAAATTCAAGATGCCGATGAGATGATTACTCACGGTGGCCGCGTGGTTGTGGGAAGCTCGGGCGTGTTTGACCAGTTAAAAGCCATGGCCGATGAGGCATTCGAGGGCTAGATTTTGGGCAGCAAAACCGGCCCTATTTTATCGAGCCCAACCGTAAGAGATTGTCCTACCTTAAGCGGTTCATCCACATTTTCGGACACTGAAAACAATGTGCCAAACTCTGCTTTGAACGTGTATTCCATACGGCTGCCCACATAGGTGGCTTTTTGTACCGTCACCGTTATTCCGCTCGGCGCATTCATGATCAAACGGGTCGGCCGCACAGCAAGTTGAGCCGGGCCTACCGACAAGCCGTGCGATGGCAAAGTATGGATGAAACCCGCTATATTAATGGTCGCTGCATCGCCAGAAACAGCGACTATTTCGCAAGAAATTATATTAGCCTCACCTATAAAATCAGCAACAAAGCGATCCGCAGGCGCTTCATATAGATCACGCGGGCTGCCTATTTGGGCAATCCCAGCATTGTACATAACGACAATTTCATCAGATACGGCCAAAGCCTCTTCTTGATCATGTGTCACATAGACGACTGTAAGTCCGAGGTTTTGCTGAATTTCTCGGATTTCTTCACGAACTTGGCGTCGGAGTTTTGCATCAAGGTTCGACAAGGGCTCGTCAAAAAGCAGAACTTGCGGTTCCAATACCAAGGCTCGCGCAACCGCAACGCGCTGCTGCTGGCCGCCAGACAATTCCGAAGGCAATCGGTCTCCGTAGCCCTTAAGCCCAACCAAATCTAACCCTTGCACGGCGCGGTCCTTAGTTTCAGATTTATCAAAGCCAGAAAATCCCAAACCGTAGGCCACATTTTCCATCACACTCATATGCGGAAACAATGCGTAGGATTGAAACACCATGGAGACGTCACGATCAGTGGCAGGCAGCAATGTCACATCACTGTCACCAATGAAAATGGATCCTTTGGTCGCCATCTCCAGCCCGGCAATCATGCGCAATGTAGTCGTCTTTCCACAGCCAGAAGGGCCGAGCAAAGTCACCAGTTTGCCAGCTTCGATCTTCAGGTTAATATTGTCGACAGCAACAACATCCTTGCCGTAGACCTTAGTGACATTGTTAAAAACCACTGGGGCTGCTTTGGAGTTAATGCTCATTTCAGATCCTTAAACATTGGTACGCGACTGGGACATACGCCGCCCGATCTCTGTTTTCCCAACCACCAACTGCATGGCGCCAACAACCGCCAGCATCACAAAAATCAGCGTTGTCGAATAGGCAATTGCGAGGCCGTAATCGTTATTTTCCACACGCCCAATGATGTAACTGGTCGCCATGTCATATTCTGCCGATACAAGAAATATGACGGCCGAGATTGCAGTCATCGCGCGAACGAAGCTGTAAACAAGGGCCGCTAGTATGGCCGGGCGCAGTAGTGGCAGGATGATCCGCCTAAACGTTTGCCAAGAGTTTGCGCCAAGGGTCAAAGAGCTTTCATCCAGTGATTTATCGAGCTGCGACATCGACGCAATACCCGCCCGCACACCAACCGGCATATTTCTAAAGATAAAGCTAACCACCAGAATAATTCCGGTGCCGGTAATTTCGATAGGTGGCACATTGAAGGCCAAAATATAGCTCACACCGATCACCGTGCCGGGAATGGCAAAGGAAAGCATAGTGCCAAATTCAAAGGCGTTCTTACCGGCAAAGGTTTGACGGGTTAGAAGATAGGCCGTGATCAAACCGACAATCGCAGTCAAAGGCGCGGCTATTCCGGCAATTTTTAGAGTGGTCCAAAAGCTGTCCCAAGCGGCCCCAGACCATCGGATCCCCGATTCCTCAAAGCTAAACGAGAAAGCTGTGAAATAATGTTTGAACGTGAGGCTGTTATTGACACCCCACAACTCTACCACAGAGCCATAAAAAATCATTGCGTAAACAACCATGGTAAAGGCAGCCCAAATCATAGCAAGCGCCAGAACCGGAATTGATAGTGCGCGCGGCATATGTGGATGCATACCGCTGTCGCCCTTGCCAGACACAGTGGTGTAGCTTTTCTTGCCAAGCCAGAAGCGTTGCGCATAAAATGCACCCAGAGTGAAGCACAAGAGCACCATTGCAAGAACAGCTGCCTTGCCTTGGTCATATTGCGCACCGACAATTGCAAAGAATATTTCGGTAGAAAGCACGTCAAAGTTGCCTCCCAATACCAAAGGGTTGCCAAAGTCTGCCATGCTTTCGATAAATCCCAACAGAAACGCATTGGCCAAACCTGGTCGCATAAGCGGCAGAGATACGGTTTTAAACACCTGCCATTTGGTAGCCCGAAGCGTTTGCGCAGCCTCTTCCATAGAAGGCGACACGCCTTCAACCACACCGATTAAAACAAGAAAGGCAATTGGCGTGAATGCCAAAATCTGAGCAATCAACACCCCCGGCAGGCCATACAGCCAGCGTGTCGGTTGGATACCAAAGGCGTCGGAAAAAAAGGTTGTAACCGCGCCTGACAGACCAAACAGTAAGATCAACGCAAGGCCGATAACAAAAGGCGGAGTGATGATTGGTAAAACAGTCAGCGCCCGTAGCGCTCGTTTGTAGCGAAAACCCGAGCGAGTTACGACCAGCGCAAAAATCAGCCCCAACGTCGTGGTAATCAGCCCCACCAACACGGCGAGAAACAAGGAATTCCATGCAACACCGCAGCGACCGCCAGACAGGCATCCTAGGCCCCAAAGTCGGTCATCAAAAAACTTAGAGGCGAATACCGAAAGTGAGTACCCTCCCACATCCGTGATAAAGGCGGCAGTTAACATTTTGGCAATCGGGAAAAAAACGAAAATGGTAACGATCACCACAATTCCCGAAATCGAGCTGACCACAAACACATCGCCATTGATTGCCCCACGGGCCGCAATGCCCTGTGTAAAGAGGAACAGAAACGCGACTGTAACCAGCATGCCGCCATAGCCCATGCCGTATTGCCGATCATTAAGATCTCCCAAAAACACTCGCAACCAGCCAAAGTTCCAGCCTCTTATTCCAATTGAAAACCCCTGTAGGATTATCCAACCGAGACCTATAGCCCCAGCCACAATAAGCACCCGCGCATAGAGCGGGTCACTTTTGCGTTTGAGGAGAACTGCAAACGGTGCCAGAAGCGGCAAAATTAGCGGAGCAAGCCAAAGCTTCTCCGCCTGGACCAAGAGAAAGGCCGCCGGCGCATAGTCGGCATCAAAGGGATAACCGTCAATCAGCCATTCAAATTTAAAAAAATCCTCAACCCCATACCAAGGCACAGCAAAAAAACCTACCAACCCGATCGCGATCCAAAAAATCAAAACAGGGTTGGCTGGTTGTTCTAATGAGGCAAGAGGCTTCATTTATTGTGGCAGAACCGAAACTTCATCATCCCACTTTTTCAGCAAACGCTTCCGCGTGGCTGAAGATCCATAGGTTTTGAAATCATAATCGATCAGCTTAATGCTGCTCATATCCGGTGCGCTATCAGATGTCTGAGCTCCCATATTGGACGGAACTTGAAACGCATTTACTTGCAAAGCCAGATTCTGGGCGTCAGCGCTTAAAGCCCAATCATAAAAAATCTTCGCTTCATCCATATTGCGCGCACCATCAATTATAGACATGGATCCAATTTCGTAGCCCGTGCCCTCAGCAGGAGCGACAACTTTTACGGGGAACCCAGCAACAGCCTGTTTTACGGCGTCATGCATGAATACGATGCCGATGGTGGTTTCACCACGACCGGCGGCTTTAATCGGAGCCGAGCCAGATTTGGTATATTGGTTAATGTTGGCGTGCAGACCTTTCATATAGTCGAAGCCACCATCTTCACCAAACAGCTGCATCATCGTCGCCAATGTCGTATATGCAGTTCCCGACGAATTCGGGTTTGCCATCTGAACGTGGCCTTTATAGACAGGCTTGGTCAAATCGGCCCAAGACGTGGGCGCCGGTAGGCTATTCGCAGCTAGTAGATCGGTGTTGTAACCATAGCCTAAGGCACCAGAATAAATACCAATTGTCTTATTGTTGGCACTGACGGCTTGGGAAATAGCCCAGGGATGCAATTGATCGCGCATCGGTGACACGTAGGAGGCAGTCAGACCTTCTTCGGCCGCTTGCAAATGCGGATCTCCGGTACCACCCCACCAAACATCACCTTTTGGATTAGAGCTTTCTGCTTTGATTTGAGCAAATGTCTCCCCCGAGGATTTTCGGGTCATCGCAACATCGATTCCAGTGGTATTTTCAAAGGTGTTAGCCATCAATTGGCACCAATCTTCCTGCGCACTGCAGTAAAGAGTTAGTTTTTCTGCTTGCGCCGCATTTGCAGAGGCAATTGCTATCACTGAGACACTAACCATTGTCTTTAAAAAGTTCATCTTAACTTCCTCCCAGAAATCTGACCCGACTCATGGTCGGAGGGGTGAGGTTAGCAAGACTAATTAATAAATCAACAGCAACTACTGCGTAAATAAATAACCTGAGGTTATGCATTGTGTAGTGTAGGCAAATTACTTTTCAGGAGGTGGAACCAGGTTTGATCGGCAAAAACTTGGTAAAGTGATAAAAAGCTGGATGATTTCAGTGCGAACTTTCAAGTGGCTAAGTGGGGAAGCTTTCTTCCATGTACATCGTGCATCTAAATCGTGGTTAAAGGCACATAATATTAGGTGGGTTGTAAACTATTAGATTACTCGCCGTGCTTTTAAGAGTTGGTCGAATATGGTATGACTTGTAAAAATGGCTGCTGTTAAATGTTCCTTAAAATTGAGGTCTTAAAATGTTTCTGACTGCGAGAAATAAGTCTTTGGATATAACACATCTGAAGACAGTTATTTTTGACATGGATGGCACACTAATAGAATCTGAACACGTCTGGGCGGAGGCAAAGAAACACATTGCCGAAATATACGGACAAAAAGTCTCTGACGAAGAATTACAAAAATTCATAGGACGTGGAATAAGCGATTTTATCGACGAAGTTTTTAGGCCGACAACCGTGTTTAAAAAGGAAATGATTAAACAAGAGATACACGTGCGAGCTTTGGACAACTATCGCGCCAAGATTCGAGTAATTCCCAATGCCACTAAAATTTTGAATGATTTTTCATCATCAGAGATCAGGATTGCGATTTGCTCGTCCGGACCATTAGAGGCCATAAAACAAAGTTTGGAGGCTTTAAAATCAACAAAAATGATTGAAGTTATAGTATCTGGCGACGCTTTGGATTTTGGAAAACCGCATCCACTTCCTTATCAGCTTACTCTGCAAAAGTTAAATTTAGAGCCATGGAATGCTATTGTGTTTGAAGACACTGTATCTGGATTGCAGTCCGCAAATGCTGCTGGAATTCCTACAATTTATGTCGGCAAGCATACGGGAGAGACAATTATTGACAAAACAGTTCTGACTTCACCCTATCTAAGTGACTTTAACATAGTACACGTGTGCCCCAACGAGTCCATTTCAGCGTCGAACGGTTAAGTTCTAGCAGACAGATCGCCCATCCGGACTGGACTTCCATTTTCCAGTGAAAATGTGGGTGTTGTTAGGCAAAGTCTAACGGGTCTCAAAGTACCACGATTACACAAATCTATGAAGCGTAGATTTGAAACCACTCTGTGAGAGCGGCACTGCGTTTTTGCTTATATGTAAAAGACATTATTTAATCTGACATTGTTATCATCCAGCGTGTGTCATTTCGTACATGCTGTCAGATTGGTTTGTGATAGGGATAGTCTTTTCGCCTACCAAATGTCGAGCTTCACGGAATGTTTGCATGGGCGTTTTTCCGTAGCAATGTTTTCCCGAATGGGGTCGCTGTTCGTTGTATTTTGCCAACCAATGATCAACGTCTGTTTGCAGCTCTTCCAGCGATCCGTAGATTTTCTTGCGGAACGCTATGTCATAGAACTCATTTTTCATGGTGCGATGAAAGCGTTCACAGATCCCGTTTGTTTGGGGATGGTTGGCTTTTGTCTTGCTGTGATCAATATCTTCCATGGCCAGATACAGTTGATAGCTGTGACGCTCAACGGTGCCGCAATATTCCGTGCCCCGATCTGTTAAGATGCGCAGCAGGGGCACCTCTTGTTCGTCAAAGAAGGGTACGACTTGGTCATTCAACATATCGGCGGCAGTGATCGCCGTTTTCTCAATGTACAGTTTTGCCATTGCCACGCGGCTATATGTATCGACGAAGGTTTGTTGGTAAATCCGTCCAACCCCCTTCATTGTGCCGACAAAATAGGTATCCTGGCTGCCAAGATAGCCGGGATGGTAGGTCTCAATCTCACCAGCCGCTTCACATTGTGACTTGGCTTTTTCCAGCGCCACAATCTGCGCTTCGGTCAGAGCAAACCCTTCTTGCGCGGACCGCGTTTCCAAGGCTTTCAGGCGTTTTTTCATGGTTTCCAGCTCGTTGCGCAACCAAATCGACCGCACCCCACCACTGGAGACCACGATGCCCCGCTGCAACAATTCTTGGGCGACACGCAGCTGGCCCAAGGCAGGATTTTCAATCGCAAGCTCAATCACCGCGCGTTCGACATGTTCCGGTACACGGTTGCGGATGATCGGCTTCTTACGGCTGATCTCGCGCAAGGCTTCTTCGCCACCGTTCTCATAAAGCTTCTTGAAGCGGTAAAAACTGTCACGCGAATAGCCCATGGTTTTGCAAGCCGCGCTGACGCTGCCAAGCTGCTTTGCCAATTCCAAAACGCCAAGCTTGGGCTTGATTAGTTTACTTTCGATGTTGCTCATCTCTCTGACTCCTTTTGTTCAAATATACAAAATTGTCAGATTAAATCTCGTTCTTTACACAGAAAACAGGTTGGCTTCGTTCAAAACCCTCATTTTGCATCCTGTTGCTTGTAAAATGGTGATCTTTCGCCACTCACTTATAGCTTGTCCTTGCCGTCTCGTTC
>Ga0075467_10001110_pt1 | contig 22263 bp, 19 predicted proteins | sample DEB08_DNA_9_FD_75067 | JGI IMG/M metagenome (GOLD analysis project Ga0075467, IMG submission 75067) | Aqueous microbial communities from the Delaware River and Bay under freshwater to marine salinity gradient to study organic matter... | ecosystem: Environmental > Aquatic > Marine > Coastal ... | reverse complement strand
CGCGGACCCAATCCAACCCCGGCGGATGGTACTGCAGCGCGCGGTATTGTTGAACGCGCGCGCTTTATGGGGTCGTCCAGCCTGGTTGAATTCAGAATGGATTTTGACGGCTCGATCCTAAAGGCCATCATTCCGTCGGTGTTTTTGCCTAAACCAGGCATGCCGCTGTGGATCATGATCAGGCGTGATCGGTGTTTTGTGTTTCCAAATCGCTAGATCACCATCACACGATGATGTTTTTTTCGCCCGAGCGGTTTCACATGACAGAGCTAAAGTTCCAAGTATCGGCCTTTACGCTTCGAAAGTGCTGGGCTACTAAGTCGGCAACAATCGGCATGGCATGCTTTCTTCTTTGGTGTGAATACATCTCGACTTGACCTATTGATCAAGCCATTTTTGAGGATCCTTATGATCACCTTTGAGGAACTTATCGAGGCGGCCAGAGACCCAAAAATTCTGGCACTCGATGTTGATGCCTTTGATCCAGCAGATATAGTAAACATTATTCTGCAGCGTTCTGAGATCATTCGTGACCAGCACCGACCTGGTAAGATTGTCAACGCTTGGGCGGAAGGGGATGATGCGCCGGCGCTTGCGCTAGCTGAAAAAATGGGAAGCGAACTTGTTCGCCGTGCTGCCGCAATCATCTGGCTAGAATATCTGGAAGTGAAAGATACAATTCAACAGATTGAACCAAAGTCAGTTGCTGATATCGGCTGTGGCTATGCGATATTTGATCTATTCTTGTGGCAGGACTTTCAGAGCCGGCTTGTTTTGATAGACCTTGAGACAACGCAGAAGCGTCACTTTGGCTTTAAAGAAACTGGGGCCGCCTATTCCAGCCTTGATACAGCAAAGCAATTCTTGTCAGCGAACGGCGTGCCGGACTCGCAGATACACTTGCGCAACCCTAACGATGCTGACCTCAATCAGGACCCAAAAGTTGATTTGGCAGTCAGTTTTATCTCTTGCGGGTTTCATTACCCAGTGGAAACCTATTTGGAATATTTCAAAACCAATGTGTCAGCTGACGGTGGGGTTATATTGGACTTCAGAGCCCGCAAGGCCCGCGCAGGAATCGAAACATTGAAGGCCCTAGGCGAAGTTTCAATTCTGACCGACGCCGCTTACGGGAATGCGCGGCGCGTGCTTTTGCGCAAGGGTGCAATGTAGATAACGTCAATCGAAATTGCATCCGCGAAAGCATCTGCGCTTGCGATTGAAACAATTTCGTCGTCCCGATCTTGTGTGCCAACCTGCCGACATCGACACACAAAGGATAATCCAATGCTTGACGCAAAAGCCGTGGCTCAGATGGCCGCTGATTATACTGCTGCATGGTGTTCAAAGTCGGCAGAGGCAGTTGCCGCTCATTATGCGCCCGATGGTGAAATCATCATCAACAATGGCACGCCCTGGTCAGGACGTGCCAAGGTACAAGAAATGGCCGAAGGGTTTTACGCTGACGTGCCGAACCTTGACCTAACGTGCGATAGCATCCGCGTCTCGGGCACCCATGCCCTGTTCGCGTGGACATTCACCGGACATGACGCCACCAGCGGCAATCCATTGCACATTGAAGGCTGGGAAGAATGGGAACTGGGTGAAGACCTCAAGGTTATCTCATCAAAAGGCTGGTTTGATGCAGAGGATTATGCGCGTCAGGCAGAAGGGGGGTAGCTACTTCAACCGCGCCGCACGCCCACCGCGTCGTTTGGTTATTTTCCCAGCGCGCGCGGGCAGTTCTGCCATTACCATTGCGCGCGCGTCGGCTGACATGCGTGACCACGCGCCGATTTCGTCTATAGACCGCAGACAGCCTGTGCACAGGCGGCTTTCGGGGTGAATCACACAGATCTTGATGCATGGGCTTTCGATCTCGGACCGTGCCCAGATGTGATCTGTGTTTTCTGGGTTGTTCACGATGAGGCCCTCATATGTGCCATACGATCTAGCATACCCTGCAAGATATAGCTTGCTGCGACGTGATCAATGACCTCTGCGCGACGTTTTCGTGTCATATCCGCCTCGATCAAGGCGCGTTCGGCAGCAACAGTTGATAAACGCTCATCCCAAAACGTGATTGGCAACGGCGTCAGTCGTTCCAAATTGCGGGCGAATGCACGTGTGGCTTGGGCGCGTGGGCCTTCTGATCCGTCCATGTTGCGTGGCAATCCCAGCACGATACCTGTGACCAAACGGAGCGTCGTCAGTTCGAGCAATTTGGCCGCATCAACGCCGAACTTCTTGCGTTTTATGGTCTCGGTCGGGGTCGCGACAGAGTGCATGACGTCTGAAATTGCCACCCCGATTGTCACTGTCCCCAGATCAAGTCCTGCAATAGCACCCATAGCGGGAATCTGCGCTACAAAGTCTTCGGGGGTTTCGCAGATCATTCCAATAGGCCCGCGTCTTGCGCGGCTGACGTCAGGATTTCCATGCCGCGCATGCTGCTGACGAACACCTGCTGGGCCTCGGTCCAAACAGTGCGGGCGGCGTCCAAATCGCCCAGTACACCGTAAGCACGGATCAAGCGCGCCCAGTCTTGTGCGGGGCCGCCTTCGGTCGCGAGCCGTTGAGCAAGGCCCGACACCATATTGCCGATCATGGCTTGGCGGTCTTCTGCCGACATATCTGAAGCAGCATCCATCTGTTCAAACGATGGCCCGCGTGCCTCTGGGACGGCGTACTCGACACCTGCGCGGAACGCCGCATCGGCAACCTGAGAGCGCGCACTTGAGATGTGAAAATTGCTCGGATCGCCAGTTTCGATGATATCGCGCCAAAGGCGTAACGCCAGATCAGGCCGGTCGGTTTGGTTGTAAAGTGCCCCAAGATAATAGCGGGCGGCAGTATTGCGGGCATCGCGATCCAGAATGTTGCGGATCAACTGTTCAGCCTCGGGCGAGATCAGACCACCTGCGGCCACGACCATTAGGTCAAGCAACCGCTGATAATCCGACACCAGCGCAGTTTCACCTTTGATTACGATGACCTGCTCTTGTGCTTTGGCGGCCCCTGCGTAGTTGCGCATTTCGACTTCGTGGAACGCAAGACGTTCCCATGCTTCAAGATCGTCAGGGCGGTTGGGGGCGATGACGCGCAATTGCTCGATTGCTGCGACATAGTCATCGGGCAAATTTACGGGTAGTGGAAGAGGCGCTGCAGCTTCGAGCGCAGCTTGACTTGGGCGGTTCGCGCGCATTTCGTCGCTGGCGGCCAAACGAGCATTGAGGGGCATGTCGCCGTAACCGGGTGCGCCAATACTTTGGTATAGACCAAAACTTAAGACTGCGGCGACGATACCGATCAAGAACGGGACCGCACGCGTGGGGGCCGCTGCACTTTCCGTAGGGCGGGCTTCTTTGTTGGCGGCAAGCAGGCGGCGGGCAATTTCGGTGCGGGCACGTTCTGCTTCGTCGGGGGCCAGTAGGTCGCGTTCAAGGTCGCGGTCAATTTCGGTCAACTGGGCACGGTAAATGGCAATGTCGGGGTTATCGTCGCCGACCGCCTTGGGCCGCAACAAAGGGGTCACGATCAACATCATGACGACCAGCGTCATAACCGCACATACAAGCCAGAAAATCATTGGTCCCCTCTTTGTTTTGTCAGGTTCACATAAACACCCGCGCCCCTGCTGAAAAGGGGCTGCGGACCGATGAAAAATCACACCGGCTTTACCATGTCGTAAAACGCTAGATATACGCCGCTGGCAGTATCCTCTTGGCGCTGCGTCCAGTCCAGATAGGATGCACGCGCACCACTTGCCGAGTTTAAGGATTCTGGACCCCTGATGAAACGCTATTCCGCCTTTGCAATCGCCCGCGAAGCCATGCGCAACCACACAGGTTGGGACCGCGCATGGGCCAAGCGTGAACCCAAAAAGAAATACGATGTAATTATCGTTGGTGCGGGTGGGCACGGGCTGGCGACGGCTCACTATCTGGGCAAGAATTTCGGGATCACCAATGTGGCGATCTTGGAAAAAGGCTGGCTGGGTGGCGGTAACACGGGGCGGAACACAACGATTATCCGCTCGAATTATCTGCAAGATCCGTCTGCGGCGATCTATGAAAAGTCGCGCTCGCTTTATGAAACAATGAGCCAGGACCTGAACTACAACGTTATGTTCAGTCCGCGTGGCGTGATCATGTTGGCCCAGACCCAGCACGAGGTCCGCGGCTATAAACGCACAGCCCACGCCAACGCGTTGCAAGGTGTCACGACCGAATGGATCGAACCTGCGCGCGTCAAGGAACTGTGTCCGATCATGAACATCGACGGTCCGCGTTATCCGGTTTTGGGTGGCTTGTGGCAAGCACGCGGCGGCACAGCACGCCATGACGCAGTCGCTTGGGGTTATGCACGGGCCTGTTCCGACATGGGCATGGATGTGATCCAGCAATGCGAAGTCAAAGGCATCCGCCAGATGAACGGTAAGGTCGTGGGCGTAGACACAACCAAAGGTGCCATTGATTGCGATAAGCTCGGGATGGTCGTTGCAGGCCATTCTGGTGTGCTGTCGCAAATGGCTGGCTTCCGGTTGCCGATCGAAAGCGTCGCTTTGCAGGCTCTGGTGTCAGAACCGATCAAGCCTGCGATGGATATCGTGGTTATGGCGAACACCGTCCACGGTTATCTTTCGCAGTCCGACAAAGGTGAAATGGTCATCGGCGGTGGCACAGACGTCTATAACAACTATACCCAGCGCGGATCGTTCCACCATGTCGAGGAAACCGTCCGTGCCTTGGTCGAAACCTTCCCGATGCTCGCGCGCCTGAAAATGCTGCGCCAATGGGGCGGGATCGTAGATGTGACAGGTGACCGCTCGCCGATCTTGTCAAAAACACCGGTCGAGGGCATTTTCGTCAACTGCGGCTGGGGTACAGGTGGCTTCAAAGCAATTCCCGGTTCCGGTTGGGCCATGGCAGAGCTGATTACCAAAGGGCAATCACCGCTAACCGATGAATTCAGCATGTTCCGCTTCCGCGAAGGTAAATTCATCGACGAAAGCGTCGCGGCGGGAGTGGCACACTGATGGCTATCCAGTTTCAAGTTCTTACATCAGAGGCAAAATTATGCTGATCCTGCATTGCCCATATTGCGGCGTTGATGCAGATGAAACCGATCTGCATGCCGGTGGCGAGGCGCACTTGAAGCGCGAAGGCCCGGCATCCTCTGATACGGATTTCGAGGATTACCTCTTTATGCGTGAGAACCCCAAGGGCGTGCATTTTGAGCGCTGGCGTCATGCATACGGCTGCGGCAAGTGGTTTTTGGCTGCCCGTTGCACCAATACGCTTGAGGTTTTCGGAACTTATCCGGCCCAAACGCTGGAGCCACCGCAAGACATCAAAGACAAAATCTCGGCCAAGCGTCCCGGCTGGTCTTGGGGGAGCTTCCAATGAGCACGCGTCTGGCAAATCACGGCCGATTGATCAATAAAGACAAAGCGGTATCCTTCACCTTTAACGGCAAGCATTTGCGCGGTTTCGAAGGCGACACATTGGCCTCTGCCTTGTTGGCGAATGACCAGATGTTGATGGGCCGTTCGTTCAAGTATCACCGTCCGCGCGGGGTTGTGGCCTCTGGTGCGGAAGAACCCAACGGGTTGGTGAATTTGGGCAAGGGCGCATCGTTTGAACCCAACGCGCGGGTGACCACGACGGAATTATTTGACGGTCTTACTGCTGCGTCGCAGAACCATTGGCCAAGCCTTGAATTCGATGTGGGTGCGATCAACACGCATCTGTCGCGTTTCTTGCCTGCTGGTTTTTATTACAAGATGTTCATGTACCCGCGGTCTTTCTGGAAGCACGTGTACGAACCGATCATTCGCAAGTCAGCGGGTCTTGGCAAAGCGCCGAAAGACCGTGACCACGACACCTATGAGCATTTCAATGCTACAGTTGATGTCATGGTCGTCGGTGGCGGTATCGCTGGTCTTGCCGCTGCACACGCCGCCGGAACACGGGGTGCGCGGGTTCTGTTGGTCGAGCAAACCGCCGATTGGGGTGGCCGCGCAGTTGTTGATACGCCGACAATCGATGGTTTGTCTGCACAAGACTGGATTAACAAGACCGTTCAAGACCTTGAAAAAATGCCGAATGTTGACATTCGCGTCCGTTGCATGGGTGCTGGTGTCTATGATCACGGCTATGCGCTGGCCTATGAGCGTCTGACCGATCACGCCCCTGACACCGACGGCCCGCGTCAGCGCCTGTGGCGTGTCCGTGCCAAGCAGATCGTGACCGCAACCGGTGCAATCGAGCGTCCTTTGTCATTCGCCGCTAATGACTTGCCGGGTGTTTTGCTGGCTTCTGCTGTGCGCGATTACGTCGTGAATTTCGGTGTCTCGTCGGGGGATCGCACAGTCGTCGTGACCAATAATGACGACGCCTACCGTACAGCGATTATCCTCAAACAAGCGGGGCTAGATATTCCCGCAATCATCGACGCCCGCACAGAGGTTGAGGGCGATCTGATCGACCAAGCCCGCGCTTTGGGGATTCGTGTCGAACTTGGCAAAGGGATCGCCAAAGCCAAAGGCGGCAAGCGCGTAACAGGGGTCGCGGTTTGTGCGCAAGCTGGCGAAGGTGCCGTGCTCGAAGAGATCGCATGCGACTGCGTGGCGATGTCGGGCGGTTGGTCCCCTGTGGTACATCTTTGGTCCCATTGTGGCGGCAAACTGAATTGGGACGCGGACCAAGTGATGTTCCGCCCCGATCCTGAACGCGCGCCGACTGGCCACGACGGGCAACCGTTCGTGATCACGGCAGGTGTCGCCAATGGGCATTTGTTTACTGCCGAGGCCGTCAGCGACGGTTGGGCCGCAGGACGACAGGCCGCCAAAGTGGCAGGACATACCAAACGCGGCGCGCCGGCACCCATGGGTGAAGATGCGGCCGAAGGGCCGATATCGCCAGTATGGTTGATGCCACAAGGGGCAAACCATGCTTTGCGTTCCAAGGCGTGGCTGGATTTCCAGAACGATGTCAAAGTGTCGGACGTGCAACTTGCCGCCCAAGAGGGTTTTGAAAGCGTCGAACACACCAAGCGGTATACCACACTGGGAATGGCAACGGATCAAGGTAAGTTAAGTAACATCAACGGCTTGGCAATCCTGTCGCAATCCTTGAATGCCGACATTCCGAACGTGGGCACAACAACATTTCGCCCGCCTTATACACCGATTTCAATGGCTTCGATTGCGGGTGTAGCAAGGGATGGATTGTTCCAGCCATTGCGCAAAACACCGGTCTCTGACTGGTCCAACGATAACGGCGCTGACAACGAACCTGTTGGCCAATGGCGCCGTCCGTTCGCCTATGTGCGCAGCGGCGAAAGCGTCCACGATGCAGTCAATCGCGAGGTCAGAAATACCCGTGAGAACCTTGGACTTCTGGACGCATCCACGCTTGGTAAATTGATTGTCAAAGGACCAGATGCGGGCAAGTTCCTTGATATGATGTACACGAACCTGATGTCCACGTTGCCTATCGGCAAATGCCGCTACGGTCTGATGTGTTCCGAAAACGGGTTCTTGTCTGATGACGGTGTTGTTGTGCGCATGTCCGAAGACAGTTGGCTTTGCCACACCACAACAGGTGGCGCTGAAAGCATACACGCCCATATGGAAGACTGGCTGCAGTGCGAATGGTGGGACTGGAAAGTCTACGTCGCCAATATCACCGAACAATACGCGCAGATCGCCGTGGTCGGGCCAAACGCCCGCAAAGTGCTGCGCAAACTGGGGGGCATGGATGTGTCCGCAGAGGCGTTGCCGTTCATGGAATGGCGCGAAGGCAAGATCGGTGATTTTGACGCGCGGGTATTCCGCATCTCGTTCTCTGGCGAGTTGTCCTATGAAATCGCGGTGCCTGCAGGGCAGGGTCGTGCGTTCTGGGATGCGCTGATGGATGCGGGCGCAGAGTTCGGGATCATGCCGTATGGCACCGAAACGCTGCATATTCTGCGTGCCGAAAAGGGCTTTATCATGATCGGGGATGAAACCGACGGGACTGTGATCCCGCAGGATTTGAACCTGAACTGGGCGCTTTCCAAGAAGAAAGAAGACTATCTAGGCAAACGCGCCCATACGCGGAGCCACATGGCCGACCCGAACCGCTGGAAACTGGTGGGGCTTGAAACTGTCGATAAGTCGGTCTTGCCTGACGGTGCCTATGCGATTGCGGACGGCAACAACGCCAACGGACAACCCAACACACAAGGGCGCGTCACGTCTACCTATTATTCGGCAAATCTGGAACGCGGAATTGCGATGGGCTTGGTCCTGAAGGGGCCAGACCGTATGGGCGAAGTGTTGGAGTTCAACAATGTTGACGGCACGACCGTTGCCGCCAAGATCGTTGATCCAGTGTTCTATGACAAAGAGGGGGAGAAGCAAAATGTCTAATGCTATCAGCGCATTGAATGGCCGCATGGCCCCCGGTGAGGTCACGATCCGCGAAGCAGGCCTGCGCGGTATGATTATTCTGCGTGGTGACTTGAGCAATAAAAAGCTGCGGTCAGTTTGTAAGAAATTATCCGGTGTGGCGTTTCCTGAAATGGGTCAAGCGTTCTGTGACGACGAACAAGGTTTGTGCTGGATGTCACCGGATGAACTGCTGGTGATGGTGCCATATGTCCAGGCCGCAGAGGCAGTTGATCAGATAGACAAGGCGCTTTCGGGTACGCATTACTTGGCCGAAAACGTGTCCGATGCGCGGGCGCTTATATTCGTTGAAGGACCTTATGCTCGCGAGGTCATCGCGAAGCTTGCTCCTGCCGATCTGCATCCTGACAGCTTCAAGCCGGGCGATTTCCGTCGCACGCGTTTGGGGCAGGTGGCCGCGGCATTCTGGATGCGCGATGAAGATACATTCGAAGTGATCTGCTTTCGGTCAGTGGCGGGATACACGTTTGACCTGTTGGCGGCATCTGCTCAGGCGGGTGAGGTCGGGCATTTCTAACGTATCAGGAGAGCCGGCGCGGCAATCGGGGCATCATACAAAGAGCCGCCAAAAAAACACCGCGCTCATCGAGAACCCGACGAAAGCTATCAGGCCGCGCACAAACGATTTTGGCAGTTTTCGTGCGAGCGGCGCGCCGACGTAGCCGCCTATCGTAGACGCAACCATCATCCCGAGTGCATATTGCCACACGACCAGCCCGCCGATTGCAAAGACTGCAACGGATATTGCGGACAAGGCGAATGAAAGACCATTCTTGAGGCCGTTCATGTCGTGGATGTCGATCATGCCCCACAGCGCGAAAAGCGCCAAAAGTACAATGCCCAAGCCGCCATTGAAATAACCACCATATATGCTGACGATCAGCAGTCCGAATGTTCCAAACGGCCTGACTGCGCGGCTTTTCCGTGCCGCCCAAGCGCGTATCTTGTCGCCAAAAAGGAAAGCGAGTGTCGCAGCCAAAAGCAGGAATGGAACAACTATTGAAAACGCCTTGTTGGACGATACCAGCAAAAGAAGCGAGCCTATCAGACCACCGACCAAGGTTACGATAATCAGCTTAAGAAATTGACGTCTATCAATCTTTCCCAATTCGTCGCGAAAACCCAAAGCACCAGCCAAGTAGCCAGGGAAAACAGCGATTGCGCTTGTCGCGTTTGCGACCACCGGGGGAACCCCAATGAAGACTAGCGCCGGAAACGTCAGGAATGTCCCACCGCCTGCAATTGTATTCAGAACCCCCGCGCAGAAGGCGGCTATCAGGATAAGAGCAACGTCCATATCGGAACCTCAGCTAAGTATGGGTACCACTAGCCAGCCAGTAGGCGAAATTACAACATTAGAATGTCAGGCGACCAAGTTCGCTGTGTGCGTCGCATAATCCACTTGTGTCAAAACGGCCCTCAACCCTTGACCTTCACGCCACATGTGACATTTAAACGAGCATCACTTTCCTCAATTCAGAAAGACACATGATATGGCATTTTCACTTCCCGATCTTCCTTACGCACATGACGCTTTGGCCTCCAAGGGCATGTCCGCTGAGACGCTCGAATTTCACCATGACCTGCACCACAACGCCTATGTGACCAATGGCAACAAGGCTATTGAAGGCACAGAGTGGGCGGACAAATCCCTCGAAGAGATTATTGTCGGCACTTATAACAAGACCTCTGTTGCCCAGAACGGTATCTTCAACAACATCAGCCAACTTTGGAATCACAACCAGTTTTGGGAAATGATGGGCCCGAATGGCAGCGCGATGCCGGGTGAGTTGGAAAAGGCTCTTGTCGAAAACTTTGGCTCAGTCGATGAGTTCAAGTCGCAGTTCAGTGCTGCAGGCGCGGGTCAGTTCGGTTCCGGCTGGTGCTGGTTGGTCAAGAACGCTGACGGATCATTGGCTGTGACCAAGACCGAAAACGGTGTGAACCCGCTGTGCTTTGGTCAGACTGCTTTGCTTGGTTGTGACGTATGGGAGCATTCCTATTACATCGATTTCCGCAACAAGCGTCCAGTCTACCTGACCAACTTCCTTGATAACCTTGTGAACTGGGAAAACGTTGCTTCGCGCATGTAATCTTTGATCAACTGGACAATTTCAAAGGCCCGTGGGACATCTGTCTCGCGGGCCTTTTGCTTTTGGAGACTAGGATGATCGGACCAACTTTAGATGCGATCGTCGCGGCCCAAGCGCAATTGCGATCTGATTTGATAGAAACGCCGATTTTGCCGCTGAAGTCGGCCCGTTGGGATGGGACGCTGCCCAACTGCGCGGGAGTAACCTTGAAACTGGAGCTGTTTCAGCAGGCCGGATCATTCAAAGCGCGTGGTGCCTTGCTGGGGATTCGCAACCTGACCGATGCACAACGTGCGGCGGGGGTGGTGGCAGCCAGCGGCGGCAACCATGCATTGGCTGTGTCTTGGGCGGCAAAGGCTGCTGGTGTTGATGCGCTAATCACGATGCCAAAGGCGACAGATCCAGCCCGCGTTGCCGGTTGCGAGGCCTTGGGGGCTACCGTTCAGCTTTATGATGACATGGCCACTGCATTTGCCGCAATGAACGAGGCCGCAAGCAATGGCCGCGCAATGATGCATCCATTTGAAGCTGAACATATGATCGTGGGGTCAGCCACTTGCGGGCTGGAGTACGCAACACAGGCTCCGCAAATCGACACCTACGTCATTCCGATCGGCGGCGGTGGCATGATCAGTGGCATGGCCTGCGCGATCAAACAGTTGAACCCAAACGCACAAGTTATTGGCGTGGAACCCTACGGCGCAGATAGCATGACCCAAAGCTTTGCTGCAGGGCAGGCGGTAAGCATTGAAAAAGTTGACACTATCGCCGACAGTCTTGGCGCACCTTTGGCGATGCCGCTGACCTATGAGGTGACCCGTGCATATGTTGACCGGATCGTGGGGATTGCAGATCACGACATGCTTGCTGCGATGGACATTTATCAAAACAACCTGCGCATCACGGCAGAGCCCGCCTGTGCAGCATCTCTGGCCGCGATCCTTGGGCCATTGAAAGATGAACTGACGGATCAGCAGGTTGGTATCATCGCCTGCGGGTCGAATATTTCGCTGGATCGATATACGGCCCTGATGGCAGCGTTATAGGGTCGCTTTCAGAATTTCTTCCAATGCTGGAACGTTTTCGGCCACCTGAACAAACGACAAGATGTTCTCGCCTGCGAACCCGCTGTCGACGACGTGCTGCAGAAGGTCACGAAGCGGGTCCCAAAATCCGTCAATATTTAGCAAAATAAGTGGCTTATCGTGCAGTTTAAGCTGCCGCCATGTCAGTGCTTCAAAAAATTCATCAAGCGATCCCGCGCCACCCGGCAGAACGACGACAGCATCGGCGTTCATGAACATGACTTTTTTGCGCTCGTGCATCGTTTCGGTGATCACAAATGTGTTCAGATCCCGCTTTCCGACTTCCCAGTCCATCAAATGGGTCGGGATCACGCCAAATGTAGTGCCGCCTGCGTCCTGTACGGCATTTGCGACGCGGCCCATCAGTCCAACATCACCCGCACCATAAACCAACCGCCATGCATTGGCGGCAAGCATGCGGCCTGTATCGGTGGCGGCTTGAGCGTATGAAGGGCTGCTGCCATCGCGAGAGCCGCAATAAACACACACTGATTTCGGAAATGCTGACATTTGGGCACCTTTCGACAAGCTTCGCTTTGACCGGTCATAGCGGCGTTGCTAGGGTGTCTCAACCATAAGCGGTGGGGGCCGCCTAATTGGCGCTGCAAAAGGGGCAGAATGTGACGGAAGAAGTGAAATCTGGCGTAAAGCCGATTGTGCTGGGCGGTGGCTTGGCTGCGGTTATTGCGATTGCGATTTTTGCGTTCTTGCCCGATGCGCAAACAGATCAGGAACCACTGGCCGAAAGTGCGGATGCGCGCGTGGCTTCCACCTCCGAAGAGGTGCCTGTCAGGGCGGAACCGGAAACGGTGGAGTCTGCGCCCGCAATTGCGGGTGATACACCAGTAACACCGCTTCCCCCCGCTGGTCCGACATTTGATACGTTCCGCGTCGATCCTGACGGCGCAATGGTTATTGCTGGCCGCGCCGAAGCAGGCCAGACTATCGACATCATTTTGGCAAACGAGGCGTTGGAGCGCGTGATCGCTGACATCAACGGGAACTTCGTTGCCTTGCCCATCGCTGGTCCCTCTGATCAACCACGGCGGTTGTTTCTGCTGGCCGATCCAGACGGCGCCGCGATCCCGTCAGAGACAAGCTATATCGTGGCCCCGATCGCCCCACCGGCGGTTGTCGCCGCTGTTTCAGTGCCTGATGTGACCGATGAAGATGCGGCTGTTAATCTAGCCGAAAGCCTGACCACCCCCGAAGCACTTCAGGCACCACCTGTCCCAGTTGCGCCCGCAATTGCACTTGCACCGACCGCAGCACCGACGGTCTTGCAAGCGGACGCAGATGGCGTACGGATCGTACAGGACGGGTCGCGCGACGGGGCGGGCAATGTGGCACTTGATGCCATTACTTACGACCCCGAAGGCGAAGTGCAATTGTCAGGGCGTGCAACCGGCGATGGTGCGGTGCAAATTTATATTGATAATCAGCCTGTGACGACATCTTCGGTGACGGCGGGTGGTGATTGGCAGATTGAATTGCCGCAGATTGACACTGGAATTTACACCCTGCGCATTGATGAGGTCGACATCGACGGGGCAGTGGTTTCCCGATTGGAAACGCCATTCAAGCGCGAGGAACGGCAAGAAGTGGCAGCAGTGCTGGCTGAAGAAACCAATGCTGACGGGTTCGAAGTCGCGGTCAAGACTGTTCAACCGGGGGCTACCCTTTGGGCGATTGCCGAGGAAAACCTTGGTTCGGGTATCTTCTATGTCGCGATTTTCGAGGCCAACAACGATCTGATCCGCGATCCTGATCTGATTTATCCCGGACAGATTTTCCGGATACCAGAAATCGCGCAATAATCCCGCTAGCTCTGGTCATCGCGCAAGCGGCACCCTAAATAAAGGGGCCGCAATCCGGAGTCCTCATGCGCAGCCTTAGCAAAACAGCCGAAAATCTTGACGATGCCAAAGTCCAAGGCTGGGGCGTGATCAAACGCGTCGTCCCCTATCTTTGGCCGGATGGTGAAACTTGGGTCAAGCGGCGCGTGGTTATTGCGATTGCGGTGCTTATCCTGTCAAAACTGATCGCCGTTAGCACACCTGTGCTTTACAAACAGGCTGTTGATGCGTTGGCACCCGAGGGGGCTTCTGCCGCTACGATCTTGGGATTTGGCGCGGTTGGTCTGACATTGGCTTACGGCTTTGCGCGATTGATGACTGTAGGTTTTCAGCAGCTACGCGATGTCGTCTTCACCAAAGTAGGGCAACGCGCCTTGCGTCAGTTGGCGCTTGAGACTTTCACGCATATTCACCGCCTTTCGATGCGCTATCACATCACCCGCAAAACCGGTGGTTTGTCGCGGATCATTGAACGCGGTGTCAAAGGCGTTGATTTTCTTTTACGGTTCTTGTTGTTTTCCATCGGGCCGCTGGTACTCGAGCTTTTGATGATCTCGGTCATCCTGTTTTTCCTGTTTGATGTCTGGTACTTGGCTGCCGTTGTTGTGACCATCGCGCTTTACGTCTGGTTCACTTTCAAGGTGACCGAATGGCGCGTGAAAATCCGTAAGGAAATGAACGATCAGGACACTGACGCCAACCAAAAGGCCATCGACAGTCTGCTGAACTTTGAAACCGTCAAATATTTCGGGGCAGAACGGTGGGAGGCGGATCGCTATGACGTCGCTATGGCAAACTACGAAAATGCGGCGATCCGGACGAATTATTCGCTCGCATTTTTGAACTTTGGCCAGTCAGTATTGATTACAGGTGGTCTGGTCGTTGTGATGGTCATGGCGGCTATTGGCGTGCAGCGCGGTGATCTGACCGTGGGCGATTTCGTGATGGTCAATGCCTATATGATCCAGATTACGATGCCGCTGAATTTTCTTGGAACGGTTTACCGCGAAATCCGGCAGGCCTTGATCGACATGGGTGATATGTTCGACTTGCTGGAACAGCCTGCAGAGGTGAACGATAAAGCGGGTGCCAAGGATCTTCAGGTGAATGGTGGCCGCGTGTCACTGCAAAACGTCAGCTTCGGGTATGATGACGCTCGCCCGATCCTCAAAGGCGTAACTATCGAGGTCGAACCGGGGCAAACCGTGGCTATCGTTGGCTCGTCGGGTTCAGGCAAATCGACCATTGGTCGGCTGCTGTTCCGTTTTTATGATGTTGGCGGCGGTGCCTTGTTGATCGACGGTCAAGACGTGCGCGATGTCACCCAGTCCAGTCTGCACGCGAAGATTGGTGTCGTACCGCAGGATACCGTCCTGTTCAACGACACGGTCCACTACAACATTGCATATGGACGCCCTACAGCAAGCGAAGACGACATCATTGCCGCAGCAAAGGCTGCTAAGATCCATGAGTTCATTCAAAGTTTGCCGGATGGTTATCAAACGACGGTGGGCGAGCGTGGCTTGAAATTGTCAGGTGGTGAAAAGCAACGTGTCGGGATCGCTCGAACCTTGTTGAAAAACCCGCCGATTCTGTTGTTGGACGAGGCCACATCGGCGCTTGATACCGAAACCGAGATGGAAATTCAGGCCGAACTGAAAGCAATGGGGCAAGGTCGCACTGTGATCACTATTGCGCATCGTCTGTCAACGATTGCGGACGCTGACCGGATTGTGGTGCTAGAGGACGGTGTGATCGTCGAAGAGGGGCGTCACGATGATCTACTGGCCTCAGAAGGGCGCTATGCGCATCTTTGGAACCGCCAGTCCGAAGAGGAAGAACTGGCCTAGTCAGTGCCGCCTTGATCGTCGCGGTCTTTTGGGTGCTGCGTCATGCCTGAAAATGGTGGTAGCCATTTGGCGCGCCGCGAGGTCCAACCTTCGTAGGTCGGGATGAAGTCGTCGGGGTGATCCATCGCACCAAGATGGACTTCGATTTCGTCGTCGCTTTGGGCAAAGACAGAGGATCCACACCGCGGACAGAAGTGTCTTCCCTTATAGCTGTGTGTTGCACCTGAAATATCGACCTTGTCTTGCCGAAAGATCGCAGCGGAATAAAACGGGGCTCCGTGATGTTTCTGGCAGTCCTTGCAGTGGCATATCCCAACACGAAGAGGGGTGCCTTGGGCTGTTAAAGCCACGTCGCCGCACAGACAACTTGCTGTTGTGTACTTCATACAATTTTCCCTGGCTTCAGGTGCCTGTGATGCGGCGATGATGCGCCGTCATCGCTGACCATGCAAAAGAAAAGGCCCGTGTCACTGCGGGCCTTTTGTTATTCTGCTGCAGCTTGCATGGATGACTTGAGGGGGACCGCAGTAGGGATTTCGTCCTCTGTCCAGATGACCTCTGGCATTTTTATCCGCGCTGCCTGTTTGCGCAACGCCCAGTCGCGCGCCGCACGGCTGCTGCCACCCATCGAAAGTTTTGCAAAAAGCTGCGCCAGCCACTGCAAGTAGGTCACGAACCAAACGCGTGCTGCCAGCATCGACGGTGTGAACACCAACGTAAGCATCGTCGCAATCCCAAGACCAAACACAACCGCAGTCGCAAGCTGTTTCCACCAAAGTGCTGTCGGACTGTCGATCGAATAGCCGCCGTTCATGAAATCAAGGCTAAGCCCGAACATCATGGGCGCCAGACCTGCCATGGTGGTGATCGTTGTCAGCAAAACAGGGCGAATACGGTCTTCTGCGGTGCGGGTGATCGCCTCGGTTTTGGGCATGTACTTGCTGTATTCTTGGTAGGTGTCGATCAGAATGATGTTGTTGTTCACCACGATCCCAGCCAAGGCCACGATACCCGTTCCTGTCATAATGATCGAGAATGCTTGATCCATGACCAACATGCCAACCAACGAACCAGCAGTCGACATTACAACCGCCATCAAAACCAGGATCGAGTTGTAGACACTATTGAACTGCGCAAGCAGGATGATGAACATCAAACCCAGCGCACCGGCAAAAGCTGTTTGCAGGAATGCGCCTGACTCTGCCTGTTCTTCTTGGTCGCCAGTCCATTCCCAGCTGATAGATTCAGGCAACGGGTTTGTGTCTAACCATTCGGTCAAAACTGCGATGCGTTCGTTCGCGTTCAACGGGGCTTCGGCCGTATCGCCAGCGTCTACCAATGCGGTCAGATCGGTCGAGGTTGTTTCACCCAAAAGCGTTGCAACCTGATACCGGTCCATGCCAATAGCGTCCTCGCTGACCACGCGCACGACGGCGACTGCGATGCCGTCAACAGTCAGGTTGGTTAGTCCCGCTGCAACACCTGCTTTGACGTCGAAATAGCGCTGCTGTTCGATCCTGTCGATTTGAGCAAGCTTTTTGACGGGGGTCCGCGTGATGAAGTTCGATAGCGGGATCAGCCCTTCGTTTGTGCGCACCTTGAGGCTATCCAGCGTTGAAAGAACGCGGTCTTCATCTGGTAGGCGCACGCGGATTTCGATCTCTTCGTCAGAGGATTCAACGCGCATTGTATCCAGCAAGATACCGCGCGTCACCATCTGCACCATTGCACCAACAGAGGCGACGTTGGCACCGTAGCGACCCGCTTTTTCGACATCGACATTGATCTGCCAGTCGATGCCGGGCAGGGGCAGGGAATCCTCGATTGTGATCAGACCGGGGGTCTGTTCGAACTGGGCGCGGGCGGTGTTCGTTGCAGTTAGCAGGTCTTCCCAACTGTCGCTTTTCAGGCGCAAGTGGACAGGTTTGCCGGATGCCGGACCGCGTGCCTGGGCCAAAATCTCGGTTTGGATGCCGGGGATCGTGTTCAACTGCTCCTGAATTTGCGCCAGAACAAGATCACCATCCAGTTCGGCGATGCCAGCACGGTCTTCCCAAGGGATCGTCTCTAGCTGGACCTGACCGACGGTGTCGACAGGTGTGCTTGCGCCACTGGCGTCAGTATTCAATCCACCGTCACCTGCAAACGAGAATGCTGTGATGACACCGGGGTGGGCCAGAACGATTTCTTCGGCTTGGCGCACAAGATCATCTTTTTCCTCGAGAGACAGGTTGCCGCGCGCACGCACGTAGACAATGGCCTGCTCCGGCTCGGATTCCACGAAGAATTCAACACCGTTGTTGTTGGCACCGTAGTAGCCAAAGATTGAGACGACAGTGAAAATAACGGCGCCAATCGTGACAAGTGGCATAACGGGATTGCCCACGATGAAGTGCATGACGTACCCAAATGGCGACCGGCGATAACCGGCCTTGATCGTCTTTTGTTTTCGCTGGATCTTTGCCGCCCCAACTGTGACCGACAACATGAATGCGCCCACGAGAAACAGCATCATGCCGGGCAGGCTATCACTCAGGCCGCCCGTTTGAACGGCTTCACCCGAGAGATACCCGGGGTTCAGCGTCAGCATTGCGCCTGTGAAAACAACCATGATCGCGGGCACTACCAAAGCTGCGCAAACGATCCATGGAAGGCGTGCGCGCAGCGCGTCTGACGCGTTGCCGAAGACGCGGCTCATCCGGCCTGTGACACCGCCCATGACAGGCAGGTAAATCAGCGCGACGACCAGTGATGCGCATAGAACAAAGATCAGCGTGACCGGCAACATACCCATGAATTGCCCCGGCACACCCGGCCAGAACAGCATCGGCAGGAACGCACAAAGCGTGGTTGCCGTGGATGAAATGATTGGCCAGAACATACGTTTTGCGGCTTCGACGTAGGCGCTCATCGGGCCAGATCCTTCGCTGATGCGTTTGTCAGCGTATTCGACGACCACAATCGCGCCGTCCACCAGCATGCCCACGGCCAAGATCAGGCCGAACATCACGATGTTCGAAATCGTAATCTCCATCACCGCTAGAAGTGCGAAACATAGCAGGAAAGACGTAGGGATCGCAAAACCGACCAGCAGTGCAGGACGTGTGCCAAGCGTTGCCAGCACGACAATCATCACAAGCGCAATCGCGGTCAGTACCGATCCTTCAAGCTGGCTGACCATCGATGCCACATTGCGCGACTGGTCGTTGGATGTACCCACTTGGATTGCGGATTGCAGTTCCGGCGACCAGCTTGCGCGTTCGGCTGCGACAACTTCTTTGACCAAGGCGGTCGTGTCGATCAGGTTGTACCCTTTGCGTTTGACGACTTGCAGCGCGACAGTGTTCACGCCGTTAAAGCGGGCCGTGCCGATACGGTCCTCGAATGTCAGGCGGATTGTGGCCAGATCGCCCAAGGTGATAACGCGGTCGCCATTGGTTTTGACTGGCAGGTTGTAGACATCTTGGGGTTCATCGAAAGACGACGGAATTTTGACGGCGAAAGTACCCTGCGCGGTCTCGACCTCGCCTGCTGCAATCAGCAAGTTGTTGTTTGTGACAACGCCGATCAGCTCTCCTGCTGTGACGTTATAAGCTTCTAGGCGCAGGGGGTCGATGACGACCTCAAGCATTTCATCGCGTTGGCCAGCAAGTCCCGCTTCCAGCACCGCATCCATTTCTTCAATGCGATCTTGCAGGTTTTTAGCCACGCGCAGCAAAGTGCGCTCGGGCACTTGGCCGGTCAGGTTTACAATGATGATCGGAAATTCGGAGAAGTTGATTTCATTGATGGAATACTGGTCTGCGCCGCTCGGAAATTGGGCTTGGGCGTTGTTCATCGCAGAGCGGATATCAGCGAGAACCTTGGTTTTGTCCCAGCCGAATTCAAATTCAAGTGCGACGCCTGCATAGCCTTCGGCGGCCGTCGCTGACATGGTTTTCAGACCGTCCAGATCGGACAGCTCTGATTCCATCGGCTTGACCAACAGTGTTTCGCTATCTTCGGCGGAAATCCCAGGGAAGGGGACAGAGACAAAGATCGCCGGAATTTCAATGTCCGGTTCACCTTCTTTTGGAAGGCCGACATATGCCATACCACCCGCCAGAAGTGACAGACCGATAAAGGCAAGTACCATACGCGCCCGAGAGGCTGCCCAGTCTACTAATCCAGTCATCCCTTAGCTTCCGTAAATGTTGGCGTCACATGGACGCCGTCAATGACAAATTCCTGACCAACAGTGATGATATCCACAGCTTCTGGCAGGCCAGTGACCCAAACCCCTTGGGCAGTGTCCCGCAACAATGTCACAGGCATGAAGCGCACGATGTTGCCTTCGCCAACCGTCCGCACACCTAAAACGCCGTCGTCGTCCAACGTCAGCGTAGATTGCGCGATCAGGTGGGCGACCTGACCGTCAGAAGCAACCAGAATTTCAGCGGTCTGCCCGTCGCTGATGGCAAGATCATCATTGGCGACGGTGACTTCGACGCGGAACGTGCGGGTCAGTGCATCCGCACTGCGCGACAGAAACGTGACCCGACCACTGACCTCTTGGCCGCTTATCAGACGCGCACCTGCGATTGCGCCAACGGTGACCTTGGCAACATCTGCCTCTGGGACAAAGCCCACCAGCTTGATTTCGTTCAACTGGATAATGGTCGCGCAGGGTGTGCCCATTTGCATCAACGAACCAAGTTCTGCGGTGTCAGTCTCTAGTAGTCCTGAAAATGGGGCCGTGATTGTCAGCTTCTCGATTTCGCGTGTGGCAGACGCGACTGCAGCTTGTGCAGCCTCGATACCAGCCTGCGCTGATGTCACTCCGGAGCGGGCCCGCAAGACGCCTGCTGTCGCGGCTTCCATTGCGGCTTCGGCGCTGACCAAACGTGTCTCTGATGCGAAACCGTCTTGCGATAATTTGCGCGCGGCATTCAGGTTGATTTCGGCCTCGCGTACACGGGCTGCCGCCTCCATTACGCCAGCTTCGGCTTCGGGGACGCGGCCTTGGGCTTCGGCAAGGCGTGCGCGGGCTTCGGCAAGCGACGCTTCGCGGGTGCCGGGGTTCAGACGGCAAACAACATCGCCCTCATTGACGAATGCGCCTTTGCGCAATGGTGTCGAGACGACCAAGCCGGATGTTTCAGCAGCGACGGTCACTTGGCGTGTGGCCTCTGTGCGGCCGCGCAGGATCACGGCACTGTCGATGGTTTGTGCAAGCGAATGGCTTGCGACAACGCCGACAGTTTGAGAACTTTCAGCGACGTCTGCTGTGTCAGCTTCAACTTGTGCCGCAACATCTTGCGTTTCTTGAGCAGCAGCAGGCTGCGCCATATCGAACAAGCGATCCCGCTCAAACACCAAAAAATAAAGGGCTGCTGACACCAAAAGTGCGGTGAGCACCGGGATGAGTTTCATATCGTTCTTCCTATAGGCAGCCAGTAAAATATCGGGCCGACGTTTTTTTCAATGTCTTTACGGGCGCAACTGCCTATCAGATCATAAAGTTGTACTAAACCATTTAGTTCACTTTATCGTCAAGGTCACCTGACGGCAAGCGGGCAAATAGGACGAAATGTGCGGTCATTTGCAGCATTTGTGGCTCTGCTCTTGTTCAATGTGGCAGCTTCACGATATGTACGCCCAGAATAGATTGAATACCTGATAATGATGGGGGCCAAGGTGAGCAATACCGACAGTTTTATCGACGAAGTCACCGAAGAAGTCCGCCGCGAAAAGCTGTTTGGCTATTTGCGCCGCTACGGATGGATCGGGATAGCTTGTGTACTCTTGCTTGTCGGTGGTGCCGCTTTCAACGAATTCCGTACAGCGCAGGCGCGTGATGCCGCCCAAGCAGCCGGCGATGCTTTGCTTGCTGCGCTAGAAGAAAACGATGCAAGCCAGCGCGCTGCAGCCCTCGAAGCCGTCACGGCACAAGGCAGTTCTGCAGCTGTGACCTTGTTGTTGCGGGCTGCAACCCAGCAAGAGGCAGGCGCCGTTGCTGATGCTGCGCAAACATTGAATGCGCTCGCTGTTGATCCTGATGTGCCACAAATGTACCGCGATTTGGCTGCGTTCAAGGCAGCGATGTTGCCGTCCGAAGATGCCGCCGCGCGCAAAGCCGCTCTTGAGGCATTGTCCGCACCCGGTCTGCCGTTCAGCCTTTTGGCGGTAGAACAGCTGGCATACATGGCACTGGCAGAGGGCGATACCGACGGGGCTGTAACCCTTTTGCGTCGCATCGACGAAGATGCAAACACGACACGTGGCTTGCGTGAACGCGTGCAGACCCTCATGGTAGCGTTGGGCGCAGAAATGCCTGACGCCGCGACCCAGTAAAAAGCGCAGATTGGATCTGATCGTGACTTTAAAAGTAACATTCGCTGCATTGTCCTTGGCTTTTCTGGCTGCTTGTGGCGAACAAGATGTGATTTTGCCCGGTGACCGGTCCGATGTCCGCGAACAGCCCGTCTTTGCAAATCAAATCGCGCCGCTTGCACTGCCCGCGGCGCAGGCGAATTTGCAGTGGGGGCACCGCAACGGCAATCCAAGCCACAGCATTTCGCACCCCGCACTCGGGGCGAATCTAAGCCCTGTTTTCGTTGCTGAAATCGGCGAAGGTGACAGCCGCCGTGCGCGGATCACATCCCATCCGGTTGTTTCTGGCGGGGTTGTTTACACCATTGATGCGCGCGCGCTTGTCACTGCAACGACGGTAAATGGCGGCGCCTTGTGGACACGTGATTTAACACCGGCAGGCGCTGATAGAGGCGATGCATCGGGTGGCGGGATTTCTGTGAGTGGCGATCAGGTTTATGTATCGACAGGCTACGGCGAGATTTCAGCGCTGAATGCAGCGACCGGTGCTGTGGCGTGGGTACAAGACCTTGATGCGCCTGCTAACGCGGGTCCGACAGTGCGCGGCGATCT
>Ga0075467_10001103_pt1 | contig 22336 bp, 19 predicted proteins | sample DEB08_DNA_9_FD_75067 | JGI IMG/M metagenome (GOLD analysis project Ga0075467, IMG submission 75067) | Aqueous microbial communities from the Delaware River and Bay under freshwater to marine salinity gradient to study organic matter... | ecosystem: Environmental > Aquatic > Marine > Coastal ... | reverse complement strand
TTTGTAGATAAAATGTCGGAAGTTCTGGAGATTGCACTTTAGCATTTTGTAATCAAAAACTCTAAAAAAGTCCCACCGAGATTTCGGTGGGACTTTTTTTAGGTTTTAGTTGAGTAGTTTTTTCATAACACTTTTTGTAATTTTGCACTCAAATTTAAAAACTTACTAAAAAAATCTATTGCAATATGGCAAACGCATTTTTCAAAGTACCAACACCAGAAAACGAACCTGTCAAAAGTTACGCACCTGGTTCTCCAGAAAAAATCGCTTTAAAAGCCGCTTTAGCGGAATATAAATCCACACAGACGGAAATTCCGATGATTATCAACGGAAAAGCTGTAAAAACAGACAATCACGTTACACTTCATCCGCCTCACGAACACGCACATACTTTGGGTTTTTGTCATTATGGAAATGCGTCACACGTTCAAGATGCGATTGACGCCGCTTTGGCAGCAAAAGCAGATTGGCAAAGCATGGCATGGGAACAACGAGCGTCGATTTTCTTAAAAGCTGCGGCACTGATCGCTGGCCCTTATCGTGCAAAAATCAATGCGACCACCATGTTGTCACAATCTAAAAATGCGTTTCAAGCAGAGATTGATGCAGCGTGCGAGTACATTGATTTCTTAAAATTCAATGTGCATTATGCCGAGCAGATTTATAGCGAACAACCGCCTATGAATCCGAATGGTATTTGGAATCGCTTGGAATATCGTCCGTTAGAAGGATTTATTTTTGCGGTAACGCCATTTAATTTTACCTCAATCGCAGGTAATTTATGTGCTGCTCCAGCAATGTTAGGAAATACTGTTGTTTGGAAGCCTTCAGATACACAAATTTATTCAGCAGCTGTTTTGATGGAAGTTTTCCAGGAAGCAGGTTTGCCAGATGGTGTAATTAATATGGTTTTCTGTGATGGTCCAGAAGCTGGTGAAGTAGCGTTCAATCACCGTGAATTAGCTGGTTTACACTTTACAGGAAGTACCAAAACGTTCCAATATATGTGGAAAACGATTGGTGAAAATATTACAAAATACCGTTCTTACCCTCGTATCGTTGGGGAAACTGGCGGAAAGGATTTTGTCATTGCACATAGTTCAGCAGATGCGAAACAAGTGAGTACAGCACTAAGTCGTGGAGCTTTTGAGTATCAAGGTCAGAAATGTTCGGCGGCATCTCGTGCGTACATTCCGCAGTCGATGTGGGCAGAAGTTCGTCAAGGTTTAGAAACCGATTTGGCTTCGTTCAAAATGGGAACACCCGAAAATTTCACGAATTTTATCAATGCCGTTATTGACGAACGCGCGTTTGATAAAATTACCAGCTACATTGCACAAGCAAAAGAAGATAGCGATGCAGAAGTGATTATCGGAGGAAATTATGATAAATCAGTCGGTTACTTTATCGAGCCTACGGTTATTTTGACGACAAATCCAAAATACACCACGATGGAAACGGAGTTATTCGGCCCAGTTTTGACGATTTATGTGTATGAAGATGATAAATTTGAAGAAACTTTACACATTTTAGATGAAACATCGCCTTACGCTTTGACGGGTTCTATTTTCTCAAAAGATAGAGCAATGGTTCAAAAAGCAACGGATATTTTGCATCAAGCAGCCGGTAATTTCTATATCAATGACAAGCCGACAGGTGCAGTTGTTGGTCAGCAACCGTTTGGCGGTGCAAGAGGTTCAGGAACAAATGATAAAGCTGGTGCGCCGTTGAACTTGTACCGTTGGTTATCACCTCGCACGATTAAGGAGAATTTTAATGCTCCTAAAGATTATCGCTATCCGTTTTTGAGTGAAGAATAAATTTTGTTTTTAAAAGTATATTTTTGGAAATGTGGAATCGCTTTTGAGTGATTTCACATTTTTTTGTTTGAAATCATGCCGTTCAAAACCAATACAGAAAACACACTTCTCTTAGCGTTGTTTCATCAATTTAATCCTTGCAAACAACTGATTTTAAGATTTGGCAGCGACAAAAAACCGTGATCTCAAAGAATAAAAGCATTGTAAGAAAGGAATATTTCTGTAAAAATTTAATGTGCAAAATCGTATTATTTTTATGGAAAAGCCGTTATTTGGATAAATATAGTTTTTAGATTTGGAACTGAAATAAGTAAATAATAGAAAATATGGACAACAATAAAATGCTAAATTATATAACAGCAGTATTGAAAAATAAGCCAACAGATTGGCTAAATTTGACGACTCACCGACTGGATATTTTTAATGAAAAGTTGGCCAAAGTTGAGTTTATAGAACAGTTTGAACTTTTATTTAAAAAAAATGATTCAAGCTCAAAAGCACTTAGCAAATTACCGACGGCTTACGATTATATTCGATTAGGACATCCGTTGTCGTGTATTTTGGAATGGACAATTGCAACATTAAATCAGCAGCAACCGGAAAATGTAATCAGTTTTTCATCTTCGACGATTCCAATTTTAGCCATTCTTAGAAAAAATTTATTTGAAAATAAGCAAACAAAAATCGTATATACAGGAGAATTACCGGCGTCGTTTGATGCTGAAATTCTGAAAAATATTTATGGCTATCAATTAGAATTAAAGCAAGTTAAGGACGTAGAAACGATTGATAAATTTGACGGCAGTCTTGTTTTTGTTTCGCAACAAGATGAAATCCTAACCGCCAGTTCTAATCCAAATATCGACTTTTTTATCAATATTTATCCTCGACTCGGAAGTGTTTTATTAATAAACGGAAAACAAAACACTTCGTATATTTCTGATATTCAACATGTTAGAAGGCGAGAAACGATTGCAATGACTCCTGCAAATTGTTTGATTGCTTTAAAGTCAATCGTTGCACAAACCAAATTTAAAATAGAAAACCATGACATCGAAAGGGATAAAACAATGGTTTTAAAAACAATTAAACAGATTACTGGCTCTAATACGAAAGCCTTGTTAGGGTCGAGCGGCTTGTCTGTTCAATATGCGATTATGATGGGTTTGGTACACGATGCGGTTGAAAATTACCCTAATAAAGCGATAAAGTTTGTCGTTCCGCCAAATTGCTATGGTGGCACGAATGATCAAGCAAGACGAGTGGCGGCTTGTTTAGATAATGTAGAAATCGTGGATTTGCCCGTTGATGGCGACAACGATATGGTGCAAAGTATTGAATTGGTTTTAAGTCAATTGGCTGACGAAGATGCGATTCCTTACATCATCGCTGAAATCCCAACAAATCCGAGGGTCGAAGTGCCAGATTTGATGGCGTTGAAAGCTGCTTTAACAAAAAAACGCATCACGAAAAAAGGCGAAACAGCGATTGATCCAGTCTTTATTTTAGACCAAACTTTCTGTCCAAATGTTCAATTCTTAGGAGAAGGGAAAATTCTATCAACCGTTCGAACCATTTCTTATGCCAGTGGCTCAAAGTTTCCGAGCGGTGGCTTATGTACGGCAGGTTATTGCATCGGAAATACCAAGACAAATGCCTTGATGGAAAAGATAGAACGACACCTACAACTTTGTGATAATGAAGCGACCGCACTTCAAACATCGATATTGGCCAAACAAATGCCGTCGATGCTTGAACGAATTGATGCGGCGTATCATAATACTCGTGCGTTTGTCAATTTTATTCAGCAACATTTGCCTAAGGCAAAAATTAATTTTGTTTCAGAAAAATTAGCAGCACAAGGATTTACGCCTTCTGTATTTTCATTGGATTTACCAACCAGAGGCGACACTGCCGCAGAAAAGGAAATGTATAAAAGAAAATTAAATCATCAATTAATTAATCTGATGATTTCTGAAATTCCTAATGAAAGCAAATATTGCGTCAGTTACGGTCAACTAAAAGGTTGCTACTGGACAATTCCTGCGACTTCGACTCAAGGGACAACGAAGGAAAGCGATAAAGATTATATTGCTCGTGTAGCGTTGTCGCCTGATATGAACCTCGAGTTACACAAAAAAGTCTTTTTGGATTTTGTAATGCTAACTCAGCAGGAGGATAACGATTAGAAACATCTGTTCAATGAGGATTCTAATCGAACGTTAAAAAAATAATAATTAAAAAAATGTGGAATCGAAAATTCGATTTCACATTTTTTGTACGAATCATTTTACAACAACCTTCAGTTAAAAAATCAAAATATTTATGAGAATTATTACATCAATAGGATTAGTCGGATTATTATTATTGGTAATGAATAACTGTACAAACAGTACCATAAATAAGCAAGAAACCGAACAGGCCACAATTACCAAAGAACTTCGACACATCGTTTTATTCAAATTCAAGGAAACGACAACGAGTGAAAATATCAAAAAAGTCGAAAATGCTTTTGCAGCTTTACCTTCAAAAATTAAAGAAATCAAGGCTTTCGAGTGGGGAACAAACAACAGCCCAGAAGGGTTAGACAAAGGTTTTACACATAGCTTTGTGGTGACTTTCGATAGCGAAGAAGGACGAGCAATTTATTTACCACATCCAGATCATCAAGCTTTTGTAGAAGTTTTGAAACCACACTTAGAGGATGTTTTAGTGATTGATTATTGGGTAAAATAGCAGTATCTAATCAATATTCAAATGGATAAGTTCCGATGTATTCCTGACTTTTAATAACTGATAACTGTACAACTAAAAAAGAGCGATTCCTATTCTAAGAAAAATAAACAGCGTATTTATTATTCTCAAAGGTCTAAAATGAAAAAATAAATTGACTTTTTAAATTGTTGCTTTAATGGTAGTGAATAAGATTGATAGGGAAGTTAGTGAAACTTTCAACAGGTCAATTAGTTTTTTTATTTTAAATTATTTGACCAGCCATTCAAAATAAATAAACGACTTTTTGATAAAAAAGATGATAATTCAGTAAACTGATATATTGATAAGAGAATTAACTAAATGAGTATAATTATAAACAATTTGACAAACATATTTGATTATTAAAACAAAATATTTTAATATTGTAAACAAATAATATTATCAGTAATTATATTAAATAATCAACTGACTATTTTAAAACAAGAGTTTTGATTTCAATTAATTCTACTAATTACGAAAAGCGATGAAAAAACAGGCAAGTAATAGAATGTATAATTATCCGGATTCGGAGTTGTATGTGCAATGTACGGAACATATCAATTTGGCAAAACGCGATATCGTAGATTTCGAAAGTTATAGCTATGGTAAGGATAGGTTAGCAAAGTTTGAAGCGGCTTGTGAGAAGTTTTTAGAACTACCCGATGATGACGAGTTATTAGGTATTCAGATGCAAATGACAGAAAAGAAAACAGAAACGATGAATCAATTGAAAATTGCGATTCGTAGCGTAATGACTCGGGTTGCAATGAAATATCATAACAAGTCAGGTCGCTACCGTCGTTTTGGTACTCGAAAAATGGGCGATATGTCTGATGCTCAATTGTTGTTTTGTGGTCGTCGAGTCGTCAGAGTCGGAACTCAACTCCTACCCTTTTTGAGTGAAGTCGGTTTGACAGAAGCTGTTTTGGATAAAGTTACGGAGGCTGTCGCTGCCTTCGAAAATGCGATTCATATTCAAAAAGATAAAGTCAGTGACCGAGATATAATGGTCGAAAAACGCACTGATTTAGGCAATCAATTGTATCAAGAACTAATTGTGCTGTGCAATATCGGTAAAGATATTTGGATAGATAAAGATGCCGTAAAATATGAACAATATGTCATTTATGAATCAAATGCTGACCAAAAACGCAAGCGTCGAGAGAAATTAGCGAGTGAAGCTGCTAAGCAGAAAGTCGAAGCAATTATTAAAAAAGACGCATGATCACGTTCGGCTCTAAAAATGCTCAAATAATTGAATATTAAAATACTCGAACATTAAAACATGAATAATTTAATCAATTGCAAAGGGCAACTTTTGGACTTATCACAGCCCAAAATCATGGGAATCTTAAACGTAACGCCTGATTCCTTTTATGATGGTGGAAAATATAATGCTATTGATAATGCGTTGTTTCAAACCGAAAAAATGCTGGAACAAGGTGCAGATATTATTGATGTTGGCGGAATGTCGTCACGACCTGGGGCAGAAATAATTACGACGGAGGAGGAGCTTCGGCGTGTAGTTCCTGTTGTTGAAAAAATCGTTGCTACGTTTCCAAATACTATTATTTCGATTGATACGATAAAATCTGAAGTTGCCAAAAATGGTATCGAAGCGGGCGGACATATTGTCAATGATATTTCAGCTGGTCAGTTCGATGATCAATTATATAAAACCGTTGCTGAATTAGATGTTCCTTATATTTTAATGCACATGAACGGTTCGCCCAAAACGATGCAAATTAACCCAAATTACGATGATGTGATTACACATGTTACCGATTTCTTTATTCGTGAAGTTGGTATTTTGAGAAATCTAGGTATAAAAGATATCTTATTAGATGTCGGTTTTGGTTTCGGAAAAACGATTGAACATAATTATCAATTGTTGCGACAAATGACTGATTTTCAGATTTTTGACCTACCACTTTTGGTTGGAGTTTCTCGTAAATCTATGATTTATAAATACTTAAACATCGAAGCTAAAGAGGCTTTGAATGGAACATCTGTTTTACATCTGGCTGCTTTACAAAATGGTGGAAATATCTTGAGGGTTCACGATGTGAAAGAAGCTAAAGAAGTCATTCAACTTTGGAAAATGTTGACGTAAGAAAATTTTCAAACTTCTTGTTTTGGTCCTTCGAGTACTTACTTTACCATCTTTCACCTTTGTAGATTTTCTCTCAACAGATAATTAATCAATATCGAGACACTCCATAAATTTTTAAAAATTGGTCGCTTCAAAAGGCACTAATCTAACTTTTTTGATTATAAAACTTCCACTTTTTGCGATATTATAAGTATTTTTGTATATTCGATTTTTTGGTGTAAATAACTAAAAATCAATTTATTATTAGTATTAAATAGAAGCTATGTTAAACCATATTGATATTGTTAATGTCCTTTTTTTGGATATAGAAACTGTTTCGGGACATCGTACTTACGGCGATATACCTGATGAGTTCAAAACGTTGTGGAAACTGAAAGCAAAGTCGGTCTTACGAAAATACGACGAACCAATTACAGAAGATGAAGCTATTGAAACTTATGCAGAACGAGCAGGTATTTTTGCTGAGTTTGGTAAAATTTGTTGTATTTCTGTTGGCTTCGTTACTCGTAATCGTGAGGGAGAAATGAAAGTTCGCCTAAAATCTTATGCAGATCATGACGAAAGAAAACTTTTAGAAGATTTTGCCGTCTTACTCAATCAACACTTTAACGATCCTGTTCATTCTCGAGGTGGTAAGCATTATATGTGTGGGCATAATATAAATGAATTTGACATACCATACATTTGCCGTAGAATGCTGATTCATCAAATGGAACTTCCAAAAATGTTAGATATTTCAGGTAAGAAACCTTGGGAGCTAAAATATCAACTTGACACCTTGACGCTCTGGAAATTCGGTGATTTTAAAAATTACACGGCTTTGAAAGTGTTGACGGCTTGTTTTGGTATTCCTTCTCCGAAAGATGATATTGATGGAAGCGAAGTAGGTCGAGTGTATTGGGAAGAAAATAATTTAGAACGTATTGCTATTTATTGTGAAAAAGATGTTTTAGCCGTTGTTCAACTCTTACTGAAATATAAATTAATGCCACTTTTAGAAGATAAAGACGTTATTTTTGTGGATAGATAGGAAGTCATCAAAATGATAGCAAGCATACAGCGTCAATATGAAATATAACCGCTTCGTTTTTGAAATAAGTATTTAGATCAAAGAAACGAAGCGGTTTTATTTTTTACATTTATTCTAATAGAGATTTGCGACCTTCGACGTACGTCCGCCATCTTTCCAAACAAGCTATAAAATAATCCGGAGTAGGTGCATCAAAGAACATTTTCTCGCCAGTTCGGGGATGAATAAATCCTAACTCTTTGGCGTGTAAGGCTTGATGTGGCAGGATTTCAAAGCAATTTTCTACAAAACGTTTATACTTTGTAAATACCGTTCCTTTCAAAATTCTATCGCCACCATAACGAGCATCATTAAATAAAGTATGGCCAATATGCTTCATGTGAACACGAATTTGGTGTGTACGTCCAGTTTCCAGCTTACATTCAATCAGACTCACATAATACAAACGCTCCAAAACTTTATAATGTGTCACCGCATGTTTACCAATCGAGTCATCATCATAAACCGCCATTTGCATTCGGTTTGTCTGATGTCTTGCAATATTACCGATAACTGTCCCCTCGTTGTCCCAAGGTTCGCCCCAGACCAAGGCTGTATATCGACGATGAATCGTACGATTAAAGAACTGTTTGGACAAATGATTCATTGCTAATTCACTTTTTGCAATTACCATTAATCCTGTTGTGTCTTTATCGATTCGATGAATTAACCACGGTCTATCGTAGTATCCTTCCGTCTCTTCCATCAAGTTGTCGCCGGTATCACCAAAATAGTACGCCAAGGCATTTAGTAGCGTTCCTCTCGGATTGCCATAACCTGGATGCACTACCAAACCAGCCGGCTTATAAATCACCATCAAATCCTCATCTTCATATCGAATATCTAAAGGAATATCTTCTGGAATAATTCTATCGGCAATACTTGCACGAGGAATTTTTATGTTAATTTCTTGCTCAGGTAAGACTTTAAAATTGGCTTTCACTGTTCGGCCGTCAACCAGTACTGTCCCGTGTTGAATTGCTTTTTGGATACGATTTCGAGTCATATTATCGATTTTATCCATTAAAAACTTATCAATACGCAATGGTCGTTGTCCTTTATCTACAATAATCCTACGCTCTTCGTAGAACTCTGAGACACCATTATCATCTGTCACTTCTACCTTCTTCTTGCTGCTAAATGCTGTCTTAGATCGATTTGCCATGTTGAATCGTTTAACTTTTAATAATTCCACAAAGGTACGACTTTTAAAGAGAATAGGCAATGTGGGAATTTTTACCTATCTATTTTTCTTTGCAAATATCTTTTTTGGAAAAAACGCTTCTTGAACATCGCACAAAGTACGTATTTGATAAAAAATATCAATAAAGCAATTATTTTCTATTTACACATAATGAATCAAGGCCTTCCTTACAACTTGCCATTCATTATTATTATAAATCGCTAAACCTTTTTCGTCTGTGACAATTTTTGTCGCACTTATCGGAATGATCGCATTCGAACGGCAAGCGGGTTTGAGGTAAGTATCGGGATCATCTAAGGCTCGCAACATCGTAGCGACATCATCTATAATTTCGAACTCGGCTTGTGTTCCTGTATCATCTAATAATCGGAATTTGTACACCGTTTCTGTACGACGAAACTCTTCGGCCATTTCCTTCATATTAAAGCTACCATCTTGCTCTGGGATCGGAAAATAAAACTCATGAATTAAAGTATTCGTAGCTTCTTCAAATAGATCTATTTCTGGTTCTATCGCTGCATTTTCTTCAATAGTTTGCTCGACTTGTTCCGTGATGATATCCGTTGCATTTTTCTTAAAATCGGTTGTTTTATCTAAGTTATCATACCGAAAATTCAATTGATTAAACTCTTCCCTCAAGTCGTGATGCTCCTCTTTAAGATCATTAATTCTTTTACTTAATTTTTCTAATAATGCTTTCGTTTCATCGTCATCAATTTGCACCGATTGCAGGTCCTGACTTACGGTATAGCGAGGCATCACGCTACGAATAAAATAAAACGCCAACAAACCAAACATTAATAAAGAAAATAGCCATAAAATATCTCGACGGCTAATAATGCCACTACCGCTGTAATCTCGACTGGTAAATCGATTAGGGTTGTTATTTTCTAATTCTTCCACGTAATCATAATCCGAATTTTCGTCAGGTTCTGCATATTCATTTTCTGTCAATTCAGGCACAGCAACCACATCATCTTGACCATTTTCAATCATTAAATCAGGTACTAAATTCATCTGGAGCTGATTGATAATATTTTGACGTAAAGTCGGAAATGAACTGGGATGATTTTGCTTAAAATCTCTAATTTTAGGTATCGAAAATAGTTTTTTTTCAATTATATTATAAATATCTTCTTCGTCAATTTCATCACCCGGCGTAAACTCGTTATTGTATTCTTTTTTAAAAGCATTAATTGTCGAAGCTAACTTTTTTGTTCCGCTCATATTATTTTCCGTCAAAAAAGCATATAACTTCGGTGCAAAATCATCACCGATACCACCACAATTTGGAAATTCTGCGATGTAACGTTCGTAGATATCCTTATCAGATTCTTTGATAGATTGTCGTGCAAACTCACAATTAATGTAATCAATCGATTGATTAAAAAGTGTTCGTGAATCTGTTTGAGCATACGATAAATGATAACAAGCAGCGAGGAAAAAGAAAATCCAGCCAATACGAACCAAAATGCACGAAATGTCCATGCACATGAATTGTAGCCGAACTTGATGAATTAATAATCTGATATATTTATTCGTTTTTTTCATCTTTGTTTTAAGTAAGAAATAGCAGGTAATCACCAATAAATTTGATACGATTTACCTCCACTACAATTTACAATATTATAAAAAAAAATTGTAAGAATATATTTTAGCGAATAGGAAATTGGTTTTCAATCAGCAGTATTCGCCTCATTTTATAAAATAGTACGTTTCGAAGAACTAAAACTCCACTTAACCGAACGCAGCCTACCGTTCCCTAAAATCAATACATCGTTCGCTTCAACTCTTTTTGTAAATACCAATACGTAATCCTGGCCGACAGCACGTCAGCAATAGGAAAGGACCACCAAATCCCATCAATTCCTATAAAATGTGGCAAAATCAAAATTAAAGGAATTAAACAAAAACCTTGTTTCGTCAACGTCAACAACAAAGCTGGAACCGCTTTACCAATCGCTTGAAAATAAGCCGAGCTAACCATTTGAACCGCAATCAAAGGCGTTGCAGCAAAAGCAATCATCATTGCTCGAGGCGTATCCGCCAATAACTCTGCATCATTCGTAAAAACGTAAGTAATTGCGGACGGAAATACCAGAATACATATAAAAATTCCTGTCGCAATGATTGTCCCAGATTTAATGGATAAACTGATAACATCTAAAACCCGTCGCTTATTTCCCGCACCATAATTATAACCAGCAATCGGTTGATAACCTTGCATAATTCCAATTACAGGAAAAAGAGCGAACATCATCATTCGGTTGATGATACCATAAACCGCAATCGACGATTCGCTACCATAGGTAAACAGCGAATTATTCAAAATTATCATTAATAAACTAACCGTGCCTTGACGAGCAATTGTAACAATTCCAATCGAAAAAATCTCTTTCACCAAAGCGATTTTTAGCATCAAGTTTTTAGCCACAACAACCAGCTCAGAACGCTTCGATAAAAATAAAAACCAAGTCGTAAAGGCTGCACTGGCAAAGTAAGAAATCGACGTTGCCCAAGCAGCACCAGCCAAACCCATATCCAAGGTAATAATAAAAATAGGATCTAAAATGATATTCAAAATCGCAGGAACAAGCATGGTCACCATGGCAACCGTTGCTTTTCCTTCGGCTCGAATCGCATTATTCGTCATCATTGCCCAAGCTAATGCCGGAACTCCAATTAAAATGATATTAAAATAGGTTTTAGCAGGTGCTAGAATATCACCTTTTGCTCCGAACGCCTTCAAAATCGGTTCTTGAAACAGTACACCAGCGAAAACAATTACACCCGCTAACAACAAAGTTAGGCTAATCATATTTCCGAAAGTGTCTTTAGTTTTTTCAGCATTATCTGCACCTAAAGCCCTCGAAATCATCGAAGCGCCACCAATCCCAATCGCCATACCGATAGATGAAATCAAAAAACTAATCGGCATCACCACCGTAATCGCTGCAATTCCTAATACGCCAACATATCGACCAACAAAAATCGTATCGACAATGCCATAAATCGACATAATCAACATTCCGATAGATGCCGGCACGGCTTGCTGTAACAATAATTTTGATATTTTTTCAGTTCCAAGTGCTTTGGATTGCGACTTCGCCATAGATTTTAATTAATAATTGTGTAAGTAACTCACAAACCTAAAAACCAAACTTTCCGTCATACCTTCGTGAGCAGAAATAACGAAATAGTCATATTGAATTAATTTTCAATTTTATATCGTTCGATATTAACCTCTTTCATCAAAGGTTTTTGGTGTACTAAATGTTCTACGAAGTGATTCGCAAAATACGGGGCAAGTGAAGAGCCTTTTGTACCTAAACCATTGAAAATAAACATTTTATCAAATTTCGGATGTTGTCCAATAAATGGTCGTCGGTCTTTTACATTGGGTCGAATAGCCGCTTGATGATCTATGATTTCGTAAGGAACATTAATGATTTTTTGTAGTTTCTTTTCTAAATTGATGCGGCCTTTTTCAGTAGGTAAATTATCAGAATATTGATTTTCGTTCGTAGCGCCAACCCAGAATAAATCCTCTTCTAACGGTACAAAGAATAACCGATGTTTGAATATTTTCTCTGGTTTAAAATTCGGAATGCGAACGATTAAAACCTGACCTTTTGCACCGTTAAATGGTAAATATTTGAAAAACGGATTTTCTGTTCCTTTGATGCCTTCACAAAAAATGATGTTTTGAGCTTCAATATTTTTGTAATGAATAGTATCTTTTTCTAACGTAAGTTCCTCAAAATCAAACTCTTCGGTAATTATTTGATGGCTCGCTTCTAATTTTTGCCGAAAGGCAGACATAACTGCCCCCAAATTTACCTTACCAGAATGCGTCACTTCTCCGATGCTAAAAACTGGCTTTAAAATCGATTCATATTCCGTCATTTTTGCATTTTCGAGCATATATTTACTGTAGCCGATTTCGCCCGAACGAGCGTAATAATCATTCGCTTCTTTGTTATTAAATAAAACTCGAACAATATTTCGCTCTTCAAAACTATTGATTTTTAGACTTTCGTCCAATGCTCGATAAGTTCGTTGTGCGAAGTCCAACAAGGTATCAAACATCCAAGATTTGACATATCGACGACCTGTAATTGGATTCACAATTCCGGCCGCTACTTTGGAAGACGAAGTCAAATAACCGTTATCAATCACTAAAATTCGTTGTTTGTTTTTTATTAAAAAATGAGACAATAATGTTCCCGCAATACCTTGACCTACTATGATGTAATCGTATTTCATTACTTAATGATTCGTTTGTTGGTGATGTGTTCGTTGGTGAGCTTTATCAAATTCATTAAAATGATGACGGAAGACGCTGCTTTGTTGCTTAGAAAAAATTGTTGAGGCGTTGACTTTACTAATCACTACAATCTACAAACCATTCAAAAATTCTCTATCTGCTTTTTTGAGCTTTGCGACGACCAAATCATAAGAATGGTCAATCAATTTTTCTAAGAAATCATCATTCAAAGACTCCTCGAAAGCAACGGTATTCCAATGCTTTTTGTTCATGTGATATCCTGGTTGAACTTCGGGGTGTACTTCTCGCAACTCAATGGCCCAGTCTGGGTTACATTTTAAATTAACTGATAATTCAATATTTTTTAAATTCGTTAAAGCAAATATTTTGTTCATCACCTTAAAAACTAAGGTCACCTCATCAAAAGGGAAATTTTCGGTGACTCCTTTCTTGGATAAACAATAATTTCTAAATTCTTCAATATTCATTTTATCGGTAGTCTTTGATGAGGACGCTAAACGGATTTTTCTCCATCAATTTTACTTAAGATTGATAGATAAAAAATCCGTTTCAAGCCATTCAAACCATATTTTTAAAGTTAACCTTCGACCGGTGCATCATTAGCCGCATCGACTAATAAGCGCATATTTTTGAGGGCAGTTTCATATTCATCGCTGCCAAAATTAGGCTTTTTTAAAGCCTCAACTTGTTGCTCAAAGAAATGAAAAATCGTTTCGAAAGCCTTGATACTGGTATCAATTGTCGTATCGTAAATAATATCTCGCAACAGGTTGAAAGTTTCTAAATCAGGAATCTCAATCGCACCAGCATCGACAGCCCGACGAATCAGCATTTCGTTCATGCCTTCGATCGTCACGGTATATTTATCTAAGGTGATAAAAATGACGGAAAATGCCATTTTTTCCCGAAAATTCCGATGATTTACTTTTTTAATAAAAACAGGTGTGTCGGTCTTTTCTTGCAATACGTAACCGTAATCTGGTAATTTTTCGTTTAAATAATCGAGTGTAATCACGTTTTTTTAAATATGCGTGTGAAATATAAAGTAAAAACTGCTCCGTTCACACTTTATACTTCACACCTAAGAATTACTGTTCTAATAATCGTCGAATATTAAATATAAAATCCGGATCAGAAGCTTTTTTGAAATCAGTAATAAAGCGCCCTTGTTTATCTAACAAAAAGTAATGCGGTAAACTAATCACGTTGTAAGAACGAGTGACTTCATTACCTCGACCTTTTGCCCAGACATTAATGCCATAGTTCGGTTTACGTTCTAAAAACCGCTTCCAATCTTCCTCTTTATCATCAACCGAGATGTACAAAAATACAATATCTTTATCTTGTAACGCTACTCGATTGCTCAACGAAGCCTCCTGCTCTTTCAAACACGGCTGACACCAACTTGCCCAAAAACTGACATAAACCAATTTACCTTGTAAGTCCACCAAAGAAATCATATCGCCTTCTGGGTTTTGTAGGACAAATGCTGGTGCGGCTTGTTTATCAGAAAATGCAACCGCTCTTTCGTACACATCTTGAACAGCTTTTCGGTAGCTATTTACGACACTTATTTTTTCAAACTTTTGATAATAAGCCATAATAAAAGGAATATTCGTTGGCTTAATCGTCCGTGCTAATAATCGCCCCAGCATATATTCTTCTGCAAAACCACTAAGCTGCATTTCTGCCAACTCAAACATTAGTGCGAATTTCTGAATTTTATCTGTAATTGAGTCACCGTGCATTGACTTAAAGGCATAATCCAAATAAATATCCAAAAATGCACCATAAGCAGGCTGCATTATGGCTTCGTCACTACTTATTTCTAAATCCCACAGAAATATATAAAACTCATCAGGCATTACTTCATTGCGTTTTTGCCGCATATTAGCGTAAGCGAACAAATAACCTGCCCATTTATAAGTCACCATTGCTTCGTAGTAAGCCTTTAGCTCCAGTGATAAATCTCCCTGAATCGGATCATTTTCATAAAACTGTCGCTCTGAATTTTGATGCTCTGTAATATACCTTGTAAAATCATCAGGCGACAATTCGTTCATGCGATTATAAATCGAATCAGCTACAGAAATACTTGGAAAAACAATGACTTCTTTAAATACATCTCGCATGCCGTATTTCAAAATGTAACGATGTATGAAAGAATTATCATTAAAACCTAAACCGCTAAATTCCATCGAATTATAAAAATCTAAATTGTCAAAATTTAGTTCTAAACGATTGCCGGGACTTAGAAACAATAACATTTCCTTGTTATTATATTCTAACAAAACAGGCATAGGCTGATTGATATCAATAGCTACGGCATAATCACCATTAAAATCAACATCTGTTTCCATGACCACTTGCGAGCCATTTATCACATTTTCATTATACTTTAGCTTCACGACACGAGTCGAAGGATTCTTGACTTTTCCGAAGACAACCGCACGGTCTTGAGCAAACGAAAGCACACTATAACTTACGCAAAATAGCGTAATCACAAGGATTTTTGAAATATTCATACAGTGAAATATTCATTAATTTTAATTATTAAATAAAGATATCTAACTTTTTAAACGTGATAAAATATGAATGGCCAAATGTATTTGAAAATTTATTGGTAACATAGTATAAATATCTGAACAAAAGGGTTAAAACAATCCTAAAATAAAATCGACCTCCTAAGCATATAACTTAGAAGGTCGGTCTTCCCGAAATTTTGGGACAGGCGATTTCTGATAGCTTTGCTGTTAATTTATCGAATATTGGACTTCGGACAACAAAGCAGTCAAATCTCAAACCATTTATATAGAAATCACTTTTGCTGAAATCCTGTAATTCTCAATGATTCTCTGAGCAAACGTCTTATGCCCGTGTGGTGCAAAGATAACAAATTGTCCATTTTTACGCTTAGCCAACATACTGAATAATTTCCATTTCGTGATTAACTTTTGCTTTTTACTCGTCTTTTGAGCAATCTCAAAGTAAGATTTACCAGTTTCGGACTCTGCCGTAATTGCAGGCAAAACGGCTTCTCCGTCAGAAATAAACGCTTTCGGGTCATTAAACTCTTCATCAAATGTCGCTTTAATCGAAGAATACCCTTTTGTTGTTACCCAATCCATTGCTTTTTCACGCGCTTTTTTTAATTTTTTGTCAATATCCATATGCAATATAATTTGTTTGTGCGACTACTAAATACTATCAATATAGCATTTGATACTCGAACTCGGTTCATAAAAGTTGAAGCAGTACAATCACTTGCACTGTCAATAAATTATCCGTTTTATACTCGAATCAACTGGAACTTGTTGATGTAACTTCTGTAATCATTTCTAAATTAGAAATGTGTAGAAAATTATTTGAGTAAGAGAATACTGAAAATAAATCGGCATTGTATTCTCTTCAGAAATTTTTAGAAAAGGGGCAATATGTGACTTGATCGTTATTATGAAAGTTTAATGCCATTTCCATAATAATATTTTTGATATCGAGATTGTCTAAAAAAATAATTAATGACCCAAAACAAAGGCTTTAGGTCATTAATTTAACAAATATTTCTCTTTGAATGTTTTCACTATTCACGCTATTCGAAAAAATGATTATCTATAGATATTTCCGAGTTGCTATACAGTTGTGAATCTTCACCTTATAGCTTGTAAGCTATTAACAACGATGCGATAGTTGTTAAGAGAATTGATAATACTCCGTGTTAATGAATCTACTTTGAAGTAGTTATTTTTCTTTATTATCATTCATTTAATGGAGGCCAGGTATTGTATTTCTTAAAGCTGCTTAAATTATACTAAGTATCACTTTTGTGGACTATGTAGCCTATCAATAATTTAATATTCTCAATAACAATCACTAAAGTTAAAATTCGTCAATGATTCCATTAATCATATTCATAAACGAAAATAGTAATATTTTTAGCTCTTGTTTTACCGTTTTTACCAACTTTCTCTTCAAATTCAACTAATTCCCCTTTTTCTATTTTTTCATATCCCGATTCTTGAATATCTGTGATGTGTAAGAATATATCCTCTCCTTTATCAAAAGGACTAATAAATCCATATCCTCGTTCGATGTCGAACCACTTTACTTTACCTTCTTTCATCATTAATTATAAGTGTTTTTTATGTTTAAAATCTATTTATTTGATTGTAATAATATCCTATCCTTGAACCTTTATAGAAGGCACAGCCATGAAGCATTCAATTGAGTTCAATTCAATGCAAGTGAGGTTTTAAATTTGTCAGCTATAAAAGGTATGAATAATAGGCAAACGGAATATGAAAAGATTCATGTAGAAGTGTTAATTACGCTACGCAAAAAATCGTATTCTTAAAATTGCTCAAAAACCGCTATCACCATTTGCCACAATATACGATTTTTTAACAGCATATCTTAATAAATTGTTTTCTAAAAAGCAGTAAGAGTAAATATTTCGTGTCTTTTTAACATAGTTAGACTGTTTTTCTTACAACTTCCAAGTAATAACCTCCAAAACGCCTTTCTAAAACATAGAAAGCTGAGATGAATCCCTAAAAAGGAATATTTCACCTCAGCTTTTATAATCTTTTATATCGTAATATTAATATACTTAACGAGACACCACCTAAATCTACTTTTTGGAATACATCAATTGTATCAAATCAGCGATGCGTTCTTTTAAATCATGACGATGCACGATAAAATCCAGAAAGCCATGTTCTAATAAAAACTCAGAAGTTTGAAAACCTTCTGGCAAATCTCTCTTAATCGTCTCTTTAATTACCCTTGGCCCGGCAAAACCAATTAAAGCTTCTGGCTCTGCAAAGTTCAGATCGCCTAACATCGCATAAGACGCCGAAACGCCTCCAGTTGTAGGATCTGTCAACATTGAAAGGTAAGGAATTCCCGCTTTACCTAATAAGGTTAGTTTAGCCGACGTTTTCGCCATTTGCATCAATGAAAAAGCAGACTCCATCATTCTCGCTCCACCAGATTTTGAAATCATCAAAAACGGAATTTTATGCTCTAAAGCGTAATCAATTGCCTTTGCAATTTTTTCACCAACGACCGACCCCATTGAGCCGCCAATAAAGCTAAAATCCATACAAGCAATGACTAATTTTTGTCGGCGTACATTTCCTACTCCAACAGCAACTGCATCTTTTAAATCCGTCTTTTGCTTAGCTGCCTCCAAGCGGTCTGGATAACTTTTTAAATCTTTGAACTCCAAGAAATCTCTTGACTCTAAGTCTTCGAAGAGGTATTTTGGTTTTCCATCAAATAAGATTTGGAAATATTCGGCAGAACCGATACGAGTATGATAATCACACTTAGGACAAACATGTAAGTTTTCCGTAAGTTCTTTTTGTCGATTTGGAGCTTTACACTTTTTACATTTCACCCAAACGCCAGTCGGTGCTTCCTTCTTCTGTTGAGTTGTAGTCGTGATACCCTCTTTTATTCTCTTAAACCAACCCATAAATAAAGTTTGATTTTATATCGAATTATTAATTTACCATTTTATCAATATAAATAATTGTAAACCAATTAATTATTCAATAATTGCGATTACTATTAAAACGGTAAAAATTTGTTTTTTCCTAATTTCGGCTCAAAGGTAGGTAAAAAATATGTAATCTGAATACCAAATAATCGAACCCTTGTTGAATTATCTTCGAGGCTATTTTATTTTATTCCTTTTGACGAGAGAAATTGAAACGACAATCAAGCCCTCTAATTCGAGCGTTTAAAACCATTTTTTCAGCGTTTAATTGCTGAATATCAAAGACAAGTGCTTCGTTGCCCATTATCTTAATACTTTCTCCGTCTAACTCGTAAGTCGTCGGCTTATCCATCTCAATTCCTGTACCTTGAAGGTTTACGCCTGAAAGAAATTCTCGCTCATTAACAAAGTTAAATGTTCCACCATTCAAACTATTACGGACAATGTCACCAAGTTTTACCGTATCAATCACCCATGTACCTTGCAGCACAGTTAAATCGACCGCTCCTTCTTCCTGTGTAGTTGGTGCTTCTTCTTTACAAGCTACTATTGTCAATCCTATCAGCAACAGTAAAATAAGTGTGTTAAAAACTTTCATTAGATGGTAATTTATAGTTTTGTAATGTATTCGACCGTGAAAATAACAGTTATTGATTGAAAATCAAATTTAGTTATTGGTCATTTCATAATTTCTATTTTAGAATAAGGACAAACGGACGACAAGCAACTAATCGGTCAATTTATAATCTAAAAAAGCTACCACCATGTCTAAGGCCGATTGAAAATTTGAATGATTATTAATAATCACATTAGCATCTGCCTTATACGGCTTGATATATCGCTCATAAGCTGGCGTGACATGATGCTGATAACGATACAAGACATCATCAAGTGGATAATTGCGTTCTAATCTATCTCGACGGATCCGTCGAATGATTTTCAAGTCGTCCCGAGCGTCAATATACACCTTAAAATCCAGTAACTGAGCAATCTGTGGATAGTGAAATATAAAAATCCCCTCTACGATAATCACTTTTGTTGGTGTAAACGTCAACATTTGAGCTTCTGCCGAATCATTATTAAAGGTATATTCTTTTTTATTTACCGTTTCGCCATTGATTAACCGCTTTAAGTCTGCGGCAAATTTCACGTCATCAATCGACGTTGGCAAATCAAAGTTTTCCACTCCATTTTCATCTACAAACTGCTCCTCACGAGGTCGATAATATTCATCTTGCGACATAATGCAAATATCCTCTTTCGAGAATTTTTCCTCAATTGCTTTCAAAAAAGTCGTTTTTCCTGAACCGCTTCCACCTGTAATCCCGACAATAAAAGGTTTTTCCATTATTGATAAATTGATTTGATTGTTCAATAGAACTTCAAAATAATTTCAAAAAAATGCAAAATTAACAGGAATTTGAAATTTCATTGTGAATATAAGAGAATACCGTATAAAGAATTTCTATTTTTACGCCATACCGAATGTTTTTGGGTAATAAGTGTGAGGTGTGAGGTCTAAATTTTCACCTCACACTTTACACTTTAAACCTCACACTTATAAAAAAAGAATGGATATTTTAAGAGGATTATTAGGAATGATTGTCATGCTGGGTGCTTGTTACTTATTGAGTGCTAACAGAAAAAATATTGATTGGAAACTCGTCTTATCAGGGTTAGGAATTCAGTTTGTCTTAGCCATATTAATGTTAAAAGTACCGGGAGTAAAAGTCGCTTTTGAATACATCGCAAGTTTCTTTGTAGCGATCTTAAAATATACAGAAGCTGGCTCTCGGTTTATGTTCGGAAATATCATTGACGATATGAACACATTCGGCTATATTTTCGCCTTTCAAGTCTTACCGACCATCGTATTTTTTTCAGCCTTTTCGGCAATTTTATACTACTTAGGCATTTTACAAAAAATCATTTACGGCTTTGCTTGGGTTATGAGCAAAACGATGCGGTTGTCAGGTGCAGAAAGTTTGGCAGCTGCCGCCAATGTTTTTATCGGACAAACAGAAGCTCCTTTGGTCGTTAAACCCTATTTAGAAAATATGACAAGATCAGAGATTTTGTGTCTAATGACCGGTGGAATGGCAACAATTGCAGGTGGTGTTTTTGCCGCTTATGTCGGTTATTTAGGTGGCTCTGACCCTGTTCAACAACAACTATTTGCGACACATTTACTGACCGCTTCTATTATTTCAGCGCCAGCAGCAATTATGGTCGCTAAAATGCTTTATCCAGAAGATACACCTGAAAAAATCAACACTGATTTGAATATTTCTAAAGATAAAATTGGTTCAAACCTCTTAGATGCCATTTCAAAAGGAACTTCTGATGGACTAAAATTAGCGGTGAATGTCGGTGTGATGTTATTGGTTTTTACGGCTTTAGTGAATATGGCCAATGAAATCTTAATGAGTACCGTAGGTAGCTGGACAGGACTGAATGAATACGTTACGACAGCAACCGAAAATCGTTTCGAAGGGTTTTCATTCACTTATATATTAGGAGTTATTTTCGCTCCTGTCGCTTGGGTTTTAGGCGTTCCTGCACAAGATACCTTGCTCATTGGTCAATTATTAGGACAAAAAACAATGATTAACGAATTTGTCGCTTACGCTGATATGGGTGCAATGCGACTAAATCCGAACATCGATCTACATCCTAAATCAATTTTGATTGCGACTTATGCTTTGTGTGGCTTTGCTAATTTTGCCTCTATCGGCATCCAAATCGGTGGCATCGGAGCATTAGCACCAAATCAACGCCGAGCTTTATCGGAGTTAGGTATCAAAGCCCTAATCGGTGGAACAATCGCTTGTTTTTTGACGGCTGCCATCGCCGGTATGTTGATTACAGATTATGGTATCGAAAGTGTAGCGGAAGCCGAAGAAAAAAGCTATATCGCTATCAATGAAACAACGCACTCAATGGAATTTTTCGGAATTTTGGGTAATCCAGACAAAACCAGTACAACAATCGACGCTGCTTGCTTCTTCATTAACAACGATTCTACGATTACACAAATGCATTATGGTAATAATCTATTCGAAGAACGAGGCAGTTTTATCATTCCAAAATCAATTGACTTCAAAACGTCAACTCAGAATATTTCTATAACAAGTGATAATTTAGAAATCAACGACGGTTTGACCATTGATAAATTAAAAGAAACCTACACAGATGAATCGGCTTACGGCAATATTAAAGATGGAAACGGCTTAGTCAAAATGCCACAAAAAGCAGACGGTTCTTATTATGAATTGACTTTTGAAGCAGGAAATTTGACTGGGCTTTCACGAAAGTATCAATGTGATTAAACGATATAAATCAAGTCGGAAGGTACTCTAAAAATGCCTTCCGACTTCACTCAAAAACTCAACTAAGCTATCCGATTTTTCTTACTTCTTAACACAAAATCTGAATTGCTCCAATTCACAAAATCAATATTCAAATACCTGAATTACAATCAATTGGAACTCACGATGAGCTAAAGTTTCTACAATATTTCTACAATATGCAGTCCTAAAGAAGGCTTAACGATATTAAAAAATAAAAAAGGCTTTCGCCAAAAGACGA
>Ga0075467_10001101_pt1 | contig 22342 bp, 8 predicted proteins | sample DEB08_DNA_9_FD_75067 | JGI IMG/M metagenome (GOLD analysis project Ga0075467, IMG submission 75067) | Aqueous microbial communities from the Delaware River and Bay under freshwater to marine salinity gradient to study organic matter... | ecosystem: Environmental > Aquatic > Marine > Coastal ... | reverse complement strand
CATGCTAAAGCTTGGCAAGCTCATGCTAAAGCTTGGCAAGCTCATGCTAAAGCTTGGCAAGCTCATGCTAAAGCTTGGCAGGCTATGCTTGAAACAGGTCCAGGTAGGCAAACAAAATGCGGCGCCATAAATGACGCTGAACCAGCGACCACCCCCAACCCGCCGGCACCGAAGCCTACCGAACCAACAATCAGGCAGCGCTGAGCACAGCGGTGGCGAAATATCATTCAGAAGAAACGCAGAAAGAGAAGCTTACGCAGCATCGTTGAAACCAATGACGGTGGTTGAGTTGATCGCTCGTTCACGGGCATCCGATGAAGATATTGCAGCAGGTAGAGTTCATGATCTGGAAGACGTAATGAAAGAACTCCTGGACTAGTGAAAGTCAAATTTACCACTACCTCTCATCGACGGCTACAGCAAATCAAAGACAAGCATAGTGAGTAAAAAGGCCGTCAAGTAATCCGCTCCGTTCACAAACACGCCAGGCAACTGGAAGAATATCCGGAGCTTGGAAAAGTGGAGAAATACCTCGAAAAAGAAGGCAAAGGACATCGCTCTATCGCAATAGACAAACTTTACAAACTCATCTATCTGATAGCTGCTCCTTTCATCTTCATCACTGACATCTTTGACGTTCGGCAAGACCCGGACAAGATGAAACCGTAAAGCCAACCCGCAAGGGCCAACACCAGGCCAATAAAGCGCACCTAATCGTGCCACGGAAACTCCTCATAAAAAGCAGCAATGGTAGCCTGAAAGGCGGGTGGAATGCGTTTCATCACCTCCAGTTCAATTTCCACGGGTACGCCACCGTAGAAAGCTTCGGCAATGCTGCCCGCAATGCAAGCCATGGTATCGGCATCACCGCCCAGCGAGATGGCGTTGCGTACGGCACTTTCCCAGTTGTCGCTTTCCAGAAAAGCGCGAATGGATTGCGGAACCGATCCCTGGCAACTGACATCAAAGGTATAAGCAGGTCGGATATCATCCAGGCAAGTGCTCAGATCGTAATCGAACAGGCGTTCGATCTGGTCCTTGATCAGGGATTTGCCAAAACCCGAACGCGCCAGGTAGATGGCCACCGCAACAGCCTGGGCGCCTTTGATGCCTTCCGGATGGTTGTGGGTAACGGCCGCTGTTTCCTGTGCTACCGTCATTACTTCCGACAGTTCCTCGTAGGCAAAACCTACCGGGCTCACCCGCATGGCCGACCCATTACCCCAACTGTTGTAAGGCCCCTTGATCGCACCCTCCATCCAGCGCAGGAAAGTTCCGCCGTAGCCCGCCGTGGGATACGCCAGGGCATATTTGCGCAAATTGGTGGCGTAAGGAACAGCGGTGAGCAGGCTATCTGCAATCGCCACGGTGAGAACGGTATCGTCCGTAAACCGGTAATCCTGCCGGAAGAGCGGGAAGTTCTTGTGCTTGACCGGTTCTTTCTCATAAACCGAACCAATGATATCTCCGGCGATGGCACCCAGCATAGCCCTGAATTGTAGTTTCTCTGATTTTATCCTGTGTAAGAGCGAACCAGGCTCCCTATTTCCATAGAAGCCTGGTCCGTTACTTTTTTGTCATCGCCTTAAAGATAGGTTTTACAACCTGAATTATCGCATGATGACGACATCCCCTTTGATAATTTCTACATCGCCATTCAGGAATTCGACCTCGGCCATCCACACGTATACGGCAGCGTTGACGGGTTGTCCCCGGTAATTGCCGTCCCAACCCCAGCGGAAATCGTTTGGCGTACTGTTGTAGACTTCGAAAACCGATTCGCCCCAGCGGTTAAAGACCAGGAAAGAACGAATCTTCACCAGGCTTTGGTCCGCAAAAATGAACAGGAAATCATTGTCACCATCGCCGTTGGGCGAGAAGGCGTTGGGCACATAAATATGCCGCTCTTTGTTGACGAAAATCGTCAGGTTGTCCCGGGTCTCACAGCCATTCTCATCGCGCAAGCTCAGGAAAAACTGGGTCGACTCCGCCAGTGCGATATCCACTTCATTGATACAGCCCGGGCAAGGCAGTGTCGCCAAGGTTTGCCAGTTGATCTGCACCAACGCACTGGAATCCACGCTGATCTCGGGGTAAATATCGGCCAGTTCGCCCTCTTTAATGGTCTGATCAGGGCCCAGATCCAGGCGCAAATCGTTGCCATCGGGTACCGTGCTGGTGGTCAACAAGCGGCAACCCGTGGCATCTTCCACGACCACGTCGTAATTGCCCGCTACCAGGTTATTGAAGTTGGTCATGGTTCCGTAGGGAGCGCCGCCCACACTGTACACAAAGGGCGCGGTGCCACCTTGCACACCAGTGATGAGGAGTCCGCCATCATCGTCGCCCGCACAAGTGGGCGTATCCGTAATAAACTGCAAGGTCTGCGGGGCCGCCGCGTTGAGCGTGATATTTACGCTGGATTCGGCGGTACAGTCGTTTTCGGTATTGGTGACCAGGAACGTATAATTACCGGGTGCTGCTACGTTGAGCTGCGGGGTCGTCGCTCCGGATACCGGGTTGCCATTCAGGTACCATTGGTAACTGTAGCTGGGTCCTGTCGAGCTGCCCAGCGCATTGATCACGGTGGTGGGCTCGTTGCAATCCAGTTCAAAATCGGCACTACTGACCGCCAGCGGTACATCGACATCCTGGTTCACAAAAACCGAATCGATATTGGCACAGTTATTCAACTCATCCGTAACGACCAAATAATACCAACCCGGCTGGTTGGTGTTGGCCGTATTGCCGCTGGCACCGCCGATGAAGCTCCCGTTGGGGCTGGTCCAGGCATAGCTGATGAAGGCCCCCGACTGAGCAGCCGATCCGTCCAGCGTCACCACGGGAATACCACAGGTGATCAATTGGGCCAGGCCTGCTTCGGCCACAGGGTACAACTCGTTGGCTTCTACCTCAATGTTGTCCATGTTTTCACAGCCGGTGATGGTGTCCAGTATTTGCAAGAAATAGTACTGTGCTTCCGTGGCGTTGTAAATCAGGCTGTTGGCGCCGTTGATGGGATTGAGGTTGGCGTCAAACCATTGGTACACGAATTCCGGACCGCTGTCCGAATTCCGGGCATCAATTTGCACGGTCTCCGTCGCACAATCCAGTACATCAAGCACCTGGAGCACGATCTGCGGCGTATAGGCATTGTCGACTACGTTTACTTGCGCCACTTCACTGGTACAGCCGTAGGTCTCGGTGGTCACGACCAGCGAATACATACCGGGGGTGTTGATCGTCGGATTCAGTTGACTGCTGTTCGCGGAGGTAATTCCCGGGCCACTCCAGGCGTAGGAAAACTGGTTGCCTGTGGAGGAGCCACTGCCACCGATGGGCAGCGACAGCACCTCACAATCCAGCACCTGGGGCGCACCGGCATCGGCCAGCGGCAAGGGTACGGTGGCCACCTGCTGGGCCGCACTCGACACGCAACCTGCGGCATCGGTCACCGTCACGCCTACCGTACCGCCATTGCTCACCCGCACCGTTTGTCCAACGCCGCCTACACTCCAGTCGTAACTGGCAAAGGCGGGCTGCACACTCAGCTGGGTAAAAGAGTCGACACAGAAATTGGTGGGGCCCACAATGCTGAAAACAGGAAGCGCCAACTCGGTAACCGCATGGCTGGTGCTGTTCACACAGCCATTGGCATCGGTCACCGTTACACTATAGGTAGCCGGGGTATTTACCGTAACCATGGTCGTTGGTGCGCCGGTGCTCCAACTGTAATTTTCAAAACCTGGGGTAGCATTCAGTACGGTAGAAAGCCCGGCACAGAAATTGGGTGTGCCACTAATGACGGGTAACGGAAGTGGGTTTTCCACCACGTCCACCGCCGCCGTACCGGCACAACCACCCGCATCGGTCACATCCACGGTGTAGTTTCCGGGGTGGTTGACCGTGATACTGCTACTTTGTTCGCCGGTGGACCAGAGGTAGGTGGCAAAACCATTACCCGCACTGAGGACGGTAGATCCGCCTACACAATAGTCCAGGACGCCAGAAACGACGGGCGATAATTCGGTGGCTTCGTTCAGGGTCGCTACCGTGCTTCCTATACACCCATTGGTATCCGTAACGGTCAGTCCTATATCGCCGGGGGTACTTATCACTACCTCGGGCTGGTCACCACCCGTCGACCACTGGTAGGCGCTGAAGTTGGCGCCGGCATTAAGGGTGGTACTGTTGCCAATACATAAGGTGCGCGACCCCCCGATAATGGGCTGTGGCAAGGCGTAACGCACAATGGAGGTAGCCGCCGAAGAGGAACAGCCATTGGCATCGGTCACGCTCACTTCGTAAACGCCACCCGTGTCCACCGAGATGATTGGGGTATTAGCCGCATTCGACCAGGTATAAGTCGCGTAGCCAGCTGTGGCTACCAAATCGGCCGAGGTACCGGCACAGAATCCCGGATCAGCGGCAATCGTTGGTGGCGTAACCAGGTAGGGCGACAGGTCCACACTGTTGCTCGTGGTGCAACCATTGGCATCGGTCACCACCAGGGTCAGTGGCCCGGCAGTACCCGTGGCAATACCCGGCTGGGTACTTCCCGTCGACCAGTTGTAACTGCTGAATCCGCTCTGGGCGGTCAGCATCGTGGTGGTTCCGGGGCAGTATTGGGGGGTGCCGTTGATGGCGGGAATAGTAGTCGTAAATTCAGCTACAGGCAGTTGGGCTACGCCTACACAACCGTTGTTGTCGGTCACCGAAACCTGTACGGTTCCCGGTGTACCTACCGCTACGCTCGTGCCACTCCCACCCGTACTCCAGGCGTAGGAAGCAAAGCCTGCTCCCGCAGAAAGGGTCGTGGTGGTACCTGGGCAATAGCCCGGTGTACCGGCAATCATGGGCGTCGGCAGGGGGTTCTCTATGACGTTGGCGCTGGTCGTTCCCTGGCAGCCATTGTTGTCGGTCACGGTTAAGCTGTACGTTCTCGGTGTGGTAGCTGTCAACGTCGGATCGGTCGCATTGGGCACGCTCCAGGTGTAGGCCGCGTAGCTGTTGCCGCCGTTCAGTGTCGTGCTGCTGCCAATACAGTAATCCAGTTCACCGCTAATGGCAGGTGTGGGCAGCGGGAAAGCCGTGACCGTTATGGTGGTATTTCCCGTGCAGCCGAATTCGTCCACCACCGAAACGGTGTAGTCACCGGCCTGGGAAATGGTGATGGCATTGGTATTGGCGCTATTCGACCAGCTGTAGCTGGTGTAGGTACCACTCACATTCAGCATGGTACTCTGCCCGGCGCATAAGCTGGGGACACCCAAAATCTCCGGATCCAATTCGGCATCCTCCACCACTACCACGCTGGCCGTGTTCTGGCAGCCATTGCCATCGGTCACCGTGACGGTGTAGGTATTGGCCTGGTTGACGGGAATGGTGGCTGTATTTTGGTTGCTGGACCACTGATAAGTTGGAAATCCGGCCGTAGCGGTTAATTGCGTACCGCCGATGGGGCAAAAGCTCAGGCGGCCATCAATGGCCACCGTTGGCAAGGCATATTCCGTCAGCATCATAGCGGCGGTAGCCGTACAGCCGTTGTTGTCCGTGACGGTAACCGTCACCTCTCCGTTGACGTTGGTATTGATCTGAGGCGTCGTAGCGCCCGTCGACCAGGCATAGCTGGCAAACGAAGCAGGCACACTTAGACTCGTGCTTTGCCCCGCGCAAAAATCATTGTCGCCACTGATACTCACCGTCGGCACCACCACCTGGGCGGTAGCGCTGGTGCTGCCCTGGCAACCTTCGGCATCGGTGACGGTCACGGAATACGTGGCGCCCATGGTCGCTTCCGCGGTAGGGCCGGTACTCCCCGTATTCCAATTGTAGGTAGGGTAAGCCTGCGTCAGGCTCAGGATACTGCTGTCTCCCGTACACAAGATCAGGTCGCCCTGGATCTGGGGAGTAGGGTTCGGCACGCCCATGACGTTGATCGTGACTTGTCCGGAACACCCCATACCCCCAACTACCGTCAAGGTAACGGGCCCAGGACTGGATACCGTGGTCTGATTACCGCTGTCTCCGGTACTCCAACTGTAGCTGGTGTAGCTTTCAGGTGTAGTCAACACCGTAGCGGCACCCGGGCAGATGGTCAGATCCCCCGAAATAGTGGGGGTCAGTACAGGCGCCTCAATGACGGAAAAGCTTTCCAGGCTTTCGCATCCATTGGCATCCGTCCCTATCACCGAATAATTACCAGGGTCGGTGATGGTGATGGTGGCGGTGTTCGCACCCGTGGACCAGCTGTAGGACACAAACCCCGCACTGGCCGTAAGCTGGCCATCGCTGTTGGCACAGATTTCGGCATCGCCGGTAATCTCGATAGGTTCGGCGAAACCTTCGGCGATATCAATCGAAGCGTAAGCCGGACAGCCATTGCTATCAATGACGTCGACTTCGTAAAAACCAGGCCCCGTAATGGGGTTGACATTGCTGGTAATGCCGTTGTCCCACTGCACACTATTGAAACTTCCGGAAATGGAGATATCAGCAAAGGCATTGTTACACAACTCTGCCGGACCGCTGATTTGCAGATCCAACAACGAATTAACGGTCAAATTGAAATTCGCTTGCCCTTCGCAGCCGTTGTCGTCGGTAACGGTAACGCTGTAAAGCCCCGCTTCATCGACGTTGATTTCGAAACCGGCATCACCCGTCGACCAATCGTACAGGTCGTAGAGGCCATTCACAATGAGGTCTGTTGATTCCCCTTCACAAATAGCCGGCGGACCGCTAATGGTCGGCATGGGGCTCGGCAATTGGTCCACAAAGAAATCCAGAATCTGGGTACAGCCATCGGCACTGGTAACGGTCACCACGTAGGTTCCTTCCTGGCTAATGATTCGCTCGTCCGTATTCGGCCCACTCGCCCACTGGTAGCTGGCGTAGCCCGGCGTTATCGACAAGTCGGTACTGCTTCCCGGGCAGAAGAACAGGTCGCCCATCACCTCGGCGTCGACGGTTTCTCCTTCAATGATATCATAAGTCGTTTCGCTGGCACAGCCCTGGCTATTGGTAACCGTGACGGAGTAGGTACCAAAAAAATCAACCAAAGTGGTACTGGCCGTTGACCCCGTCGACCATTCGTAGGAGGAATATCCCGAAGACAAGCCCAACTGAATCGTCGACCCCTCACAGAGTACATCGGGGCCCGTAATGGTAGGTTCGGGCAAAGGCGTTTCGGTGATGGTTACACTGGCGGATCCTTACAACCATTGAAATCGGTCACGGTCACACTGTACACGTCAGCGTCTGCCACAAAAATTTCCGAGAAGTTTTCTCCGGTCGACCACTCGTAAGTAGCAAAAGTAGGACCGGCATCTAAAATAGTGGCTTCTCCTTCACAGAAGAACAGGTTACCTGAAATGGTGACAATTACGGGCGGAGCAACGTCGAGCGTAAAGTTAGTAGTGCCCTCACAGCCATTATAGTCGGTGACGGTTACTTCATAGCCGCCGGGAGATACGATGATGGAAGGTGTAAATTCGTTGGTTGACCATTCATAAGCGGCAAAATCTTCCGTTAGTTCCAGCGTAGTTTCTTCTCCTTGACAAATTTCATCAGGGCCAAATATTTCTGGCTCAGGATCGGAAAAAGCACCAACGGTAAAGCTGGTAACGGATTCACAACCAGCTGCATCTGCCACCGTCACGGAATAAGTGCCAGGGCCAATATTGATGTTATCCGCAGTGGAATTATTACTCCAGGTGATATCATCAAAGGGCCCCCCAATCAGTTCCAGGGTCGTTGTCCCGGTAGAACAAACCAGGTCCTCGCCTGTAATTTCTACGAAAGGAGGCTCCCCTAGTGACACCTCAACACAGTTATTGGAAAAATCAGCACAAAAAGGCGGCGGATCATCGGCAAAGTCTACCTGCAAATTAGAGAGCGTTTCTCCAATTAAATTGGAGAGTTCTCCTTCGGACTCAAGCGCATAAGAAAAGCCACAAACCTCGTAATCCCCAGGAGGAAAGCCCGTCCAATTAGGGTTAGTATTTACGTCAATGACGGTATTGTCTTGTGAAATAATGTAGGTGTAACCATACGCTGAATTTGTCTGATGCCCGCTGGGAGGCAAGTTCAAACTCGCATCTAAGCCACATATTGTAATTGGACTCGCAGGAAGTGATCCGCCTTCCGACTCACATGACGTACACAATAAAGTAGGGCAAGAAAAATTCAGTGACCAATCCTGTAATGGTCCTTGATCACTCCCACAAACATCATTTACGGTTAAAGTCCAGGTGCCGTTAACGGGATCTCCAGGAACATTAAAGGCATTTAAATCACAACCCGGAGCTTGAACAGCTCCGGTGACGGGGTCGGTAACACCACCGCAAGGGACGGTCCAATTGCCTGTAAGACAAGTGCCAGCACCCCCATTACAAATATAATTGGTATTATTGGTTATAGGATTCCCCGTTCCGGTAGTAATACAAATATCAATATTATCGGCATTGGTACCACATCCTCCAGGACCATTGTTGGAGTCTGCCATAATCAAATAATTAAGCCCGGAAGGTGAGGTGAGCGTTGCGGCCAAATCCCCGACCCAGGTATGCTGAATGGTAAAACAAACTTGTTCCAGCTGACATTGACCCAAATCATTGGGACCATCAATATTTACCTCGAGTAATACTTGAAATGTTCCATTATCGGTAATCTGAATTGGGCAACCTATACAATCACATTCTTGTCCAAATACGGGTGGAGCAAAAATGACAAGAAAGAGTACAAGAGAGAGTATTGTGTGTAGTGTTTTGATCATGTCCAATCTTTTACGAACAATAATTGAGATAGTACGTCATACTTTCTACCCTAAAAAGGATAAAAAATACTTTTTTTTCGCAAAGAAAGCAATCGGACAAAATCACCGATTTTCTACGTTTGGTAAGTAGAAGCGTCGTTCAAGTAATTATGTAACAATGATGATATTGACCAAATGCTGTATAAACACTTCGTCAATTAAGACAGTTTCTAGGTGTTAATTTGGTGCTAGCTTTTGTTCTACAGGAGGTATGAATGCAAAATGATTGCACTAACAAGTAAATCTTCGCAAAGATAAAAATTTACATGAGTTCATTCAGGAATTAGTAAATATTGCAAAACATCAGAACCGCTATACATAATTTCGCCAAAACTCAGTCGTGCCATAATATGACCAAAAAAAATTACTTTACCAAAGTCACATCGCCCTTCAGCTGGATAATGGCGCAGTCCTGGAGTTCCAATTCGGCGTACCAGACAAAAACTGCCGGGTTGGATTCCCTCCCCTGCTGCAAGCCGTCCAAGCCTTCGCGGGGGTCGTTGGGTGGGAAATTGCGATTTTCGAAAATGAATTCCCCCCAGCGATTGAAGATGCGGAAGAGGCGTATTTCTTTGACACTTTTGTTGTCGGTGAAAATATAGAACTCGTCGTTGGTCCCATCGCCATTGGGCGAAAAAGCATTGGGCACGTAGATATTGCGAAATTTCTCCACAAAGATGGTCAGGTTGTCCCGTGCCGAGCACCCGTTTTCATCCGTTATGGTCAGAAAAAACTGGGTAGAGGTGGTAAGTGCCAGGCTGAGCTGGTTGAGGCATTCCGGGCAAGACAGGTCGGCCACCGTTTGCCACTGGAGCTGGCGGATGGCTGCGGAGTCGATGCTTACCTGGGGAAAGATCGCCGCCTCCTCCCCTTCCTGAATGGTTTGATTGGGGCCTAATTCCAGCTGTACATCATTGCCATCCGGCAGGTTGACCAAGGCGTTCAATTGGCAACCGTTGGCATCTTCGATGACCAAGGCATAGCTCCCGGCACCCAGTCCGGTAAACTGGGAAGCGGGCACAAACGCGCCACCCGCCAGACTATACAGATAAGGAGGCCATCCGCCTGTTACCTGGCCAATCAGGATACTGCCGTCCTGGTCGCCCGCACAGGTGGGTGGTACAAAAGCGGTAGAGAAGGCCTGTGGGGCAGCCTCGTCCCGGTCTACTTCGGCAGTGGTAACTGCCGCACAGCCATTGGTCGTATCCGTAACGACCAGGGTATAGTTGCCCAGTTCCACCACGACCAGTTGCAGCGCATTGGCTGCCGGAATGGCTTGCCCGTTGAACAACCATTGGTACTGAAAATTGGCTCCCATGGAACTGCTGGCACCATTGAGGGTGGCGGTGCTTTCATTACAACCCAGGGTCTGGTTGCCCGTCGTTTGTGCTAGCGGAGCTGTTGTGTTTTGGGTCACCAATACGGAATCGCGATTGGTACAGCCATTCTCCAGATCGGTAGCCTCCAACACGTACCAGGCAGGGGTGCTGGTGGCAATTTGGAGGTCTTCCGGGTTGGTTAGTATACTGCCATTGGAAGTAGACCAGGTAAAGGAAATATTGGCCGTGGCAGGCGATACGGTTCCGCTCCAGGTGGCTACCGGTTGGTTGCAATCCAGTATCTGGTCTGGCCCGGCGTCTAACTGGGGATAGTTTTCGTTTACTTCTACTAAAATAGCTGCCGTGGCCGAACAAGCGGTCAGGGTATCGATGATTTCCAGGGTATAAATCTGCGCCGTCAAGGCCTGGTACTGGGGTCCGCTGGCACCGGGAATGGCTTGCTGGTTGCTGTCGTACCACTGGTAGGTGTATTGCGGGCCGCTATCGGAAGCATTGCCATCCACCACTACAATCGTTGTGGAACAGTCCAGTACGTCCAATACCCGCAGCACCACCCTGGGTTCGTAGGACAAGTCCGTCACCTGTACGCCAACGGGCTCGCTCACGCAACCCAACAGGGTATCGGTAACAACCAGGGAATACACACCAGGCAACGCCACTTCGGGTTGCAGCAAGTGCGCATTGGTCGAGTCTATTCCTGGTCCCGTCCACTGATAAGCGACACCTCCCTGGGTCGATTGGGGGCTTCCTAAGACCACCACTGGCGTATCGCAGTCGAGGAATTGGTTGGTCCCCACATTGCCGACGGGTAAATCTACGCTTGTCACCGCGATGGTTTGGGCAGCTGTGCAACCAAAATCATCCGTTACCGTCACCGAAAATTCGCCGCTGTAAGTCATCAGAATGGTCTGGGTGGTATCGCCCATGCTCCACTGGTAGCTCGCAAAAGCAGGCGCAACGGTTAAGGCCGTAAAACTATCGACGCAAAACGCCCGCGCGCCAGCCACATCGAAGATGGGTAGCAATTGCTCCCGGATCATAATGCTGGACTGTGCCCGGCAACCATTTGCGTCTACGGCCATAACCCCCACCTCACCCGCCTGGTCAATCGCTACGGTATTGGTCGCCGTACCGTTGGTCCAGCTGTAGGTGGCAAAACCGGGAGTGGCTTGCAGTTCCGTAGCGGAGCCCGTACAAAAATAGGGGGGACCGGTTATTTCTACCAGGGGATTGGCGAAGGTGTTTACCGTTACGGCAACCAGCCCCTGGCAGCCGGCATCATCGGTTACCTCCAGGGTATAATTTCCGGAAGTAGAGACGACAATGCTATCCGTCATGGCCCCTGTAGACCACAGGTAACTGGCGAACGTCTCCGTTGGTCGCAGGACGGTTGAATCGCCGGGGCAAATCAGGAGTTCACCAACTACTTCGGGCGTTAATTCGGCCACTTCCGTGACGGTCACACCTGTTTCAGCCGGGCAGCCATTGTCGTCGGTAACGGTCAGGGCAACCGGACCAGGGATGCCGATGACCGTCGCAGCGGCGGTGTTCCCATCCGACCATTGGTAGGTGGCAAAATCTCCACCACCTGCGGTAAGGGTGGTTGTATTGCCGGTGCAGAAGCTGAGGTTCCCCAGTATAGTCGGGGTCGGCAAAGCATAGGCTGCTACCGCTACCGTATCGCGGGCCACGCAACCATTGACATCCGTTACCGCCAGGGTAATCTCGCCCCCAACTGTTACGGTGGTCGCCGGGCCGGTAGCGCCCGTAGACCACTGATAGACAGGGTAATTAGCCGATGTAGTTAAAGTTACACTGTCACCCGCACAGAATCCTGCCGGACCAACAATTGCTAACGGGCTGGCCGGGTAGTTAGCCAGCAGGATGCTGGTGTTGGTCGGGCAGTTATTGGCATCCGTAACGGTCACGGCCACCAGCCCCGGAGCGGAGGCCACTATTTGTGGACCGGTTTGCCCCGTCGACCAGGTGTAGGTTACAAAATCTGGTGCCACCTGCAGGGTGGTGCTGTCGGTAAGACAGAATATGAAATCCCCGTTTATTACGGGCAACTCGGTGGCAAAAGAAGTGGTCATGACACTGGTCGTGGCCGAGCAGCCATTGTTGTCGACGACGGTAAGTGCCACCACCCCGGGTGTGCCTACCTCAACCGCCGGCGTAGTTTCGCCGGTGCTCCACAGGTAGCTGGAGAAGGTTGAACCACTACTCAGCAGGGTTTGCGCACCCGGGCAAAAGGCCAGCGTTCCGGTAATCGTGGGCGTAGGTTGTGGATAGGTTGTCACTTCAGCCGTAGCTGTACCTACACATCCCACCGCATCGGTGACGCTGACCGTGTAGGTGCTGGCCTGACTGACGTTGACCGAAGAGGTATTTTGGTTATTCAAACTCCACTGGTACGACACAAATCCGGCCGTAGCCACCAGCGTAGCACTATCTCCGGGGCAGAAAGGATTCGCGCCAGCGATGGTGGGCATGGGTAAATCCTGGACCACAACGACGGTGCTGGCCGTTGCCGAGCACCCCTGGGCATCGGTTACCGTTACCGTGTACGCCCCTGGCTGGTCGACGGTAATGCTGGTGCCGGTAGCGCCATCTGACCATAAATAAGCCTGAAAAGTAGCTGCTACACCCAGTTGGGTCGTGCTGCCTGCACAAATTACCCCGGTTCCGGCAATGGTGGGTTGCAATACGATTTCCATCACCTCCACCGCTGCGGAAGCAGTACAGCCCAGGCTATCCTGAGCGGTGAGGGTGTATAGTCCGGGCACCAGGAAATCAATCGTTGCCGTTTGCTCGCCACCACCCCAGGTATAGGTCGCAAAGCCAGGCGTAGCAGACAGCTGGCCGGGCTCTCCCGCACAGACGAGGGTATCGCCGCTAATGGACAGGTCAGGAAATGGGTATTGCCCCAGCACAAAGCTGGTCTGCACGGGGCAGCTGTTGGAGTCGGTGAGTACCAGGTCGAAGGTGCCCGCAGTACTGGCGGTGATACTGGCCGAGGTTTCCCCCGTAGACCACAGGTAGCTACTGAAACCCAGCGGCGCACTAAGGCGTGCACGGTCCCCCAGACAGATGAAGGCCGGCCCCTGGATATTGACGTTGGCTGGCGGATAGGTCGCCACTGTTTGTTGTAATACCTGGGTACAACCCTGATCGCTGGTAATGGTGACCACGTAGGTTCCGGCCTGGTCTAAAGTAACGGTGGGGTCAGTGGTCTGATTCGACCAGGCATAGGTATAGGACGCGACGGCAGGAGTCACGGTCAGGGTCGTAGTGGTTCCTGCACAAAATAAAGTATCACCAGTGAGGCTGCCCATAATGGGGACTGCCGGTAGCAAATTATAACTCGTACTGCCACTACACCCCAAACTGTCGGTAACGGTCAGCTCAAAAACACCTGCCGCGGTTGTGACCACAGCAGCCGTCATCTCGCCAGTGGACCACTGGTAATTCGGGTAACTTTGCTGGCTGGCCAGGGTTGCTGAATCGCCAGGACAAAGGGCTGCGGGGGCCACAATGAGGGGTTGCGGCAGCGGGTTTTCCTGCAAAACTACCGCCGTAGTAGCCCGGCAACTGTTGGTCTCGGTAACGGCCAGGCGAATGGTGTCGGCGGTGCCTACCCAGGTGGTCAGGGTGGTATCACCCGTGGACCATTGGTAAGTGGCAAAACCGGGATCGGCAGCCAGGAGTACACTATCGCCAGGACAAAACCGATCTGCTCCGAGAATAAGGGGAGCCAAGGTATCAAAATGGGCCAGGACAAAGGCAGCACTTCCGGTGCAGCCATTGGAATCGACCACTGCCAGGGTATAAGTCTGAGCGGCACTCACCACGGTCGAATCCGCCGTAGCGCCGGTTGACCACAGATAGGAAGCAAAAACAGTATCCGCCCGTAAGACCACGTTCTCTCCTACGCAGCTGCTGTCGGGGCCCAAAATAGCAGGGCTGGGAAGGTCATACGCACCGACGGTAAAAGTGGTACTTCGGGAGCAACCGTTAGCTGAAGTCACCGTTACCGCATACGGTCCGGCGGCTACGCGCAGGGTATCACCCGTGGCCCCGGTATTCCACAACTGGCTGGCGAAAGGGCCGCCGGTCAGCAACAGCGTCGTGCTATCATTGCCACAGACAAAAAGGTCGCCCGTGATGACGGGGACAGCTGCGGGCAACACATCAACGGTAACCGTTTCCGATTCAAGGCAGCCGTAGGCGTCGCGGACCGTGACCGTATAGCTGATGGTGCCGACAAAATCGGCGGGAATATACACCTCGGTAGTGGGCGCCTGGGCGTTGGCCAGGTAGCTGGTCGAATTGCCCGACCCTACCCATTCAAAGGTTGGGCTATCCGCCAGCAGGGCGCTGGCCGCTAAGCTGATGGTATCGCCACCGGCGCAAAGGTTGAAACTAGAATTGGCTACGGCAATGCCCAAATCCGGACAGTCGTATAAACAGGTTCCACCCACACTGGCATCGGGATTGTAATTGATCGCGCCGGGATCCAGACAACCACAGATCGTTGGGTTGGGAAAGATAAAAGCGAGGTTGGATACATAACCCCGATGCAGAAAAGCATGGTCAGAAAAGCAAATCTGGGCTTCTACCAGGCCACCTGGGCAGTTGCTCCACAAGGATTCAAACGTGTTCAATCCCAGGGTACTTACCCCACAGGAGTCATCGAGGGTCAGGCCGAAGGACCCACCGGCGGCTATCCCGTTGTCGGGTTCGGGTCCAAAATTGTAAAAATTAATGATGGCTGGCTCAGCTTCGGTACCAATCGGGGCACCACTACCACAATTACTGAATAACCCCGAGCAACCGGCGTCACAGTTACCCACGGCACCCGGTCGCTGCAGAACGTTGAGCACTTGTCCGCAAGCTTCCACGAAGATGCTTAAATCACCTTCATACTCGTGCCAGAGGTCCATGGTGATTCCAATAGGAAAACCACTGACATCGAAGTCAAATCTGAAATCCAGGCAATAGACTTCAGGAGTTGAGTTGTTTAAACCGGTAACTGGAATTTGCGTATCGAGCAGGTTTTCCTCCTGTACCCCACAAGGTTGCCCCCAGGTGATCAGTGGAAAAAAACAAAGCCCAATGCTCGCAAAAAGCAGCCCTTTTTTTTTGTAGATAGTTGAACATACACTTCTTCCATTTTCTGCCCGCTAAACAGTTTTCCAAACGAACCAATGGCTAGCAACCAGTTTTCAGGCAAATGCATGTTCATGGGAAAAAAGCAATCAATACGTGCTTACTAATATTTTTGGCTACAGCGTAGCCCCTATTAGATTTTACAACAAAGTGTGTATGTATTCATAGTTAGTTCTCCAGGCTAGAAATTGGTGTTAAAAACACCGGATATGGCCTGCCTGCTTAAAAAAGCGGTATACAAATATAGTTTTTTATTAATAGACTAAAGTAAGTATTTATTAAAATTAACATATTTTTCATGCTATTCCCCGCCGTTTCATCTCCTTGAGCACCAGCCCATACTCCCTGCTCATGTCGCCGGTAACGGAACTGTTTTCCTGCGCCCGGCGGATAAGGTAGGGAACCACTTCCCGCACTTGTCCGTAGGGGACATATTTGGCTACGTTAAACCCCGCGGCAGCTAAGTTGAACGTGATGTTGTCACTCATCCCGTAAAGCTGACAAAAATTGAGGTGGGGGTGGTCCCGGGGAATACCTTTTTCTGTAATCAACTCCGCCAGCAAGTGTGCGCTTTTGGCGTTGTGCGAAGCATTGCAAACGGCAATGTTTTCGTAATGGTCGACACAAAAGCGCAGCGCCGTATCAAAAGCATCATCGGCAACTTCCTTATTGGGCTGAATGGGTGAAGGATACCCCATTTCCTCGGCCCGGGCCCGTTCTTTGTCCATGTAGGCACCTCGTACCAGTTTGGCGCCCAATTTGTAGCCCCCTTGTTCGGCCAACCGGAAAGCGTCAAAAAGATACTGCAAACGATCATGCCGGTAAAATTGGAACGTGTTGTAGACGTAAACCTGGTCGCGGTTGTAGCGGCGCATCATGACGGTAACCAGGTGGTCGATGCTATCCTGTATCCAGCTTTCTTCGGCGTCGAAAAATACGCCGACCTGGCGGTGCACCGCCACGTGGCAGATGGCATCCAGCCGCTTGAGCACGTTTTTGTATTCCTGGCGGGTTTCGGAAGTAAAAGGTTCGCCTTCCTGCAAGCTTTGCAACAATCCGAAACGAGCCATACCCGTAATTTTGGTACTCACCACCGGCACTGCGCTGGTGGTGGCCGCAAATTCGATGGCCCGAATGGCCTCCTTCATCGTATGGTTGAAGTCCCCTTCCTTTTCTTTGGCTTCCGCACCGTAGTCCAGAATGGTCTTCACCCCATATTTGTCCAACTCCTCAATAGTCGGGATGCTTTCCAGGAGGGTCGTGCCCCCACAAAATTGCTCGAAAACGGTATGCTTGACAATTCCTTCCACGAAGGGCAGCCGCATCCGAATAGCGGTTAGTCCCACTTTGGAACCCAGGCCCACCAGCCAGTGCTTGTTCATCAGGCCAAACATCCAGGCAGATTTTTTCAATTGCTCATTGGATTTTGCCGCAAAGGCAATCTCCGTATTGGAGAAATCCAGTTGCAACACCTGGTCACCCGCCAAAGCCTGAGCAATAGCGGCAGTTTTCTCCGGGTTCTTCGGTACGGGCTTACCTGATTTTTTCATGAGAAGAAGCATTTTAGATTATTGGGATTATTAGCACAATACTTATTAGCACAATACTTATTAGCACAATACTTATTAGCACAACACTTATTAGCACAACACAAAGGTAGTCGGAAAATCAATTTGTTTGCCGCCAAATTGTCCAGGCTGCTTCGGCCTGGCCGTGCAGCATAGCCAGGCCATTCCTGATAGCGGCACCCTGGGCTTCGCCCTTTTGTAAAAAAACAGTTTTAGGTGGATTGTAGATGACGTCGTAAAGTCGGTGTCGGGCATTCAGACAATGATAAGGAATATCCGGAAAATTGTCAACCGCTGGTGACATGCCCAATGGCGTGGTGTTGACAATTAGGTCAACTTTTGCTAAATGGGCCGCGGTGAGTTGTGAATAAGACAATTGTTCCTTGCTTTTTGTTCTGGACACATAAGTAAAAGGAATGCCTGCCTGCCGCAACACCCAGGCTACGCCCTTGGCCGCACCGCCGGTCCCCAGCACCAGGGCACCCTGGGAAGGACCACCGTGGTGTGCTAAGAAATCGTGCAGGCTTTCGCCAAAACCTATCACATCGGTATTGTAGCCCGTTAATTTTCCCTGGTCAATACGAATGGTGTTGACGGCGCCAATCGCAGCTGCCGCAGGGTCCAAGGCATCCAAAAAAGGAATGACGGCTTCTTTGTAGGGGATGGTCACGTTAATGCCCCGCAAATCGGGGTGCTGCGCCAGCATAGTCGGGAAATCCTGGATGCTGGCCAACGGAAAATTGTCGTAGCGATAACGATCCTGGGTTCCTTCCTCCTGGAATTTCCGGGTGAAGTAGCCCTGCGAAAAAGAATGGGACAACGGGTAGCCGATCAGGCCGAAGCGAATCATATCGTAGGGTTGTATGAGGGCGGATGTTTTGTCCAGCTAGTTGGTAGCCGCAGAACTGGCACCAAATCGTTCAATTACAAAAATGAAGCCAAAACCCACCAACATGACCACCAGAACGGATAGCAACTGGGGGTCGTTACCGTATAAAAAATTATCGTTGAGGGTGGCAAAGTTACCGGGGCCAACACTTTTTGAGAAAAGAACCTGTTCCGCGCCTTTGCTATTCATGCGGGTCTCCAGCACCTGTTGCCAGGGCCAGACTTTATTGAGGCTGCCGATCATGAAGCCCGTCAGGCCTGCCATCGTCAGATCGCGGTAGTGGGCAAAAAGCCACGACAATACCCGGGCAAAAGTGAGCACGCCCACCAGACAGCCCAGGCCGAAAACACCCAACACCACGACGGCTCCCGGATCGTGCTGTTCCAGCACGCCTTCTTTCAGGGTCTGGTGCAAAATAAATTGATACATCCCCAACAGGAGCAGCATAAAACTTCCCGAAAGGCCGGGCAACATCAGCGCGGAGATCGCAACCACCCCACAACCAAAAACGTACAACAACGACTCACTACCCTGGGCCGGAGCAGCAACGGTAACGCCGTAGGCGACGACCGTTCCCAGTACCAGCGCAACAATAGTGGCCTTATTCCAGTGCGGCACCTCCCGGCCAACGAACCAGGCCGAAGCGACGATCAGGCCAAAGAAAAAGCCCCATACCTGTAAGGGAAAAGTAGTCAGTAAATAAGACATCCCGAAGATGCCGGCCAGGATGCCCAACCCCATTCCTCCGAAAAGGAAGAGCAGGAAATTGCCGTCGATGGCAGCCCACAAACCGCGGAAACCAGCAGTTCGCCAGGCTTGCCAGGCCACGGGGCCGAAGCGGCCAATACTTTGCAGCAGGCGTTCGTAAATGCCGGTGATAAACGCAATGGTGCCGCCGGAAACCCCCGGAATGGTTTCGGCAATGCCCATGGCCGCTCCCTTGAGGGTAAGTACTAAATGGGTACGGGTTGTCTTCATAGGACGAAGATAGAAAATAATAGGATTTTTAACCGCCCCGTTGCTTTTAACCTACGGCTCCAGCCGTCAGGTATTTCATAATATAAACGAGGGCAATACTGACCACCAAACCAAAGGTGATTTTGCCCAAATCCAGGCCCACCATGCGAAAGGTCCCCTTGAAGGCAATCCCCTGACGGTTGGTTTCCCAAAAGACGACGACCGCCCGGATGATGATCAGCACCGCAAAGGCACCGATGAGCTGATTGCTCACCTGGTCGCGGAGGTATACAATGTACAGCACCATGGCCAACAGCACGGCGTTCATGGCCATGCCCACGTAGCGGAGGGAGGTTGGGTTGACGCCCGTCCCGGCTTTGCCCAACTGGTAGCGAATCGCAATTTCCCAGCCTGCCAGCAGGCCGAGGAATACCCAGGTAGTAGACATGGGCACGTTGCTGTACTCTTTGAAGAACAACAGAATCAGGGCGTAAAGAAAATCGATGAGGGTAGCCGAACGAATATCGACGGTATTGGTTTTGGCCTTGACGATCTCCTGGATACTCCCTCCCCGGGAGTAGAAGATGTAGCCCAACAAAAGGAGGAGGATAGTGAGCGACAGGGTGATTTCCAGGCCCGTGAGACCCCGCGGCAGGTAGACAAAAATATTGGCAAAATCCTGGATCAGCCACTGCCCCCACAAGAAGCCGGTAGAGCACCACTGGAGTACCGTCCAGATGCGGTTTTCGCGCGGAGTAATCGGGTTCTCGATAAACCGCCGATCCAGCAATTTGGTGATCGCCTGCCAAACAAGGATCGCCAGCGCAAAGGCCAGCACGTAGCCCAGTATCGACTTCATAGTCATGTCGTAGAGGCCGCTGGGCTTAAAAAAAGTAAGGATCAGAAACGAGGTGCTCACCGGAATGCCCGAGCGGGTGAGCAACATCAGCACCAGCGGTGGCAAGAGGTAGGGCCAGGTCATGTTTTCGATGAACGCATATTTCTGTAGCCGCCCGTAGCTCACGTCGCCCGAATAGTGGTACCAACCGTAGAGCAAGGTAAAAGCCAGGATACTGCCCGCGTACATCCACAACACGTACCGGGCGCGTTGTTCGTTGGAGGAAAGAAAGGTTCCCAGCGTTTGGATGGAGTCGTTACCTACAACGGAGTAGCCAGCGAGAATAAAGCCAACCCACATGATGACTAAGGTAGGATCCATACAGTAGAATAATTTGGTGGTCTGATTAAATACCCGACAAATATATCAATTCCACGGGCATGGGTAGAAGGGTTGGGTTAAGTGAAGGTTAAGTTTTATAATAAATGCCCTCCGGCAAGCCGGAGGGCATTTGGGGATTACGCTTGAGTAATCTAGTGCAATTTACACTTCACTACTACATACTGTAAGACAAACCGAAACTCAGTTCGCGTCCGCGGCGGTAGTTAGAAAAGACATATTCTTCCCCGTTGAAGTCTGAGAAGCGCCGATAGTTGGGGTCCAACAGGTTGCGGGCTCGCAGGCTTATTTTGAGGTTATTGATTTCCTTGCTGAGTGAAAAGTCCAATTGTCCACGGCCTTTTTCAAAAATATCAGGAGCACCCACGGCGCCTACGGCGGTCAGGCGGTCACCAAAATAGTTGTACGCCAGAATCGCATCCCAGCCGTTGTCAGCGTTGGTGTAGCTCAGGTTGAAATTGGCTACGATGGGTGATTGTCCGGCAAATTGGCGCTCACACTTGAATTCCGGATCAATCTCCCGGCTCAAGGCACACTCCCGCTCATCGATCGTCACCTGGCTGTTGATGTAGGCGAAGTTGGCGCTCACCGAAAAGTCGTCCAATTTACTGCTCACAAAATCGAGGTTCTTGCGCACTTCCAACTCGACCCCGTACAAATTGCCTTTATCGGTATTGACCCACGTAAACTGGGGGTTACCGGCAAAACGGTAGGTTTGTACAATGGGATCATTGAACTGCTTGTAAAAAGCGCTGACCGCCAACACTTCACCCGCATTGGGGAAAAGCTCGTAGCGGATATCAAAGTTGTTGATGCGCGTAAGATTCAGGTTAGGATTACCAAAAACCGTCGGATCACCAATGAAGCCAAACGAGCCAAAAGGTGCGACTTCGCGCATGTTAGGGCGCGCAATCGTTTGGGTGGCGCTCAGCCGCAAATTAGCTTTGTCGCCGAGCGAATAGATGAGGTTCAGGGCAGGTAAGAAAGAAAAAGTATCGATCTTGGCCTGGTTGTTGGCAATCCGCAAGCTGTCTACTGGTCGGTTGGCCAGTTCTGCCTGGCGGTATTCGTTGGGCACGATATCACTTTCCACGAAAATGCTGGTCTGCTCGCCGCGTACCCCACCTACCACTTTCAAATTACCAAACTGCAGGCTCGTCATCAGGTAGCCCGCCGCAATATCAAACTGTCCAGTATAACTGTTGGACAGCAGCGAGTTGTCGATCAGATAGAGGCCGATGCTGTTACTACCCGGCTCTCCACCGATAATACCGATATTTTCGGAGCCAAAATACTGGGCTACATCACCATCCAGGTCATTCAGCCGCTGCTCATTGCGTTGTCCGTAGATGTACTGTACCTCGTTGAAGTCCCGCGATTTGGTATTGTAGAAACCACCAAACTTAATGCTATTGCCCCGGTCCTTCTTTTGTAGGAAAGGCAAGGTGATATCCAATTTACCCTGGTAGGCGTCATCAGAAAGATCACGCCAAAAACGAGAAGGCAAATTAAAGAGGGATTCGTTGATGTCGTAGCGATCGTTTTCAAACCCATAGGCTAAAAACCGCAGATTGGGCTCATCCTGACGAGAGTCTACGTAGTTGGCGGCCCATTCGATACGCATGTTGTTCAAGCCAACCAAGGTATGTTCTCCGCTGACGACGTAGTCAATGAGTTCCCGCTCCATGAAGCTTTGGGTTTGCGACAGGAAGTAGTTATTCGCTCCGCCAATGCCGTAATCGTCGTAGGTGCCCTGCAGGGTACGACCTTCCAGGAAAGCCTGGTGGCTGTAGATGGCGTAAAGGTTGATGCTGTTCGCACTGTTGGGGCGCAAGGAAAGACCCACCATACCGTTTAGGCTAGGCGATTCTTCGCTGCGGTCATCCGTCAGGTTGAAATTTTGAATCAGTTGCTCTTCGCCCGGAGAAGCCACATAGCTGGCGTTGACTCCTCCCTGGTACTGGGAGTAATCTTTGGCAAAACCTAAAGTAGCAAAGACGCCTACTTTCATTTCGCCCAGCGTGAACTGGTTACCAATGCTGGCGCTCAGGCCGTAATCCAGGGTATTGCTGGTGGTCGTGGGGGCCATGCTGCCGTTCAGGGAGCGCACACCTTTGTCCAGGGCAGTAGCCAGGGCATCATCCCGACGAGCTTCCCGCGCAGCAGAGCGGTCGAATGCACCCAACTCAATGGCCGCCGCATCGGTGATAACGGAAGGTAAATCGAGGGTGCCATCATTGAAACCCAACCGGCTTTGACCAGGGTTGGAGTAAGACTGGAAATCATCGCGCAAATTGTTCTGCGCGTTGTAAGCCGTAGAGGCCGACACCGACCAGGTGAAGCGTTCGGGCAGGTTTTTCAACTTGATGT
>Ga0075467_10001098_pt1 | contig 22368 bp, 19 predicted proteins | sample DEB08_DNA_9_FD_75067 | JGI IMG/M metagenome (GOLD analysis project Ga0075467, IMG submission 75067) | Aqueous microbial communities from the Delaware River and Bay under freshwater to marine salinity gradient to study organic matter... | ecosystem: Environmental > Aquatic > Marine > Coastal ... | reverse complement strand
GTTGAAACAATTGCTTTGGATCGTTTAGAAAAACTATCCAACTCAATACGATTTTCTTGAAGTTCATCGAACTTAAGGTCGCCTACAAGTACTTGTTGAATGGAATTTAAGTATCGAATGGATTGATCGTAGGCTCGGCTTAAAGAATCTAGTTTTATCGCATTTTCTGCTGCCTGTGCGCGCATTGCTGTGGAAGAATAGCCCGGCATAAACTCTTTGAGCGGTGTGGAAGCAATTAAAAAAACGGTCCCGGTTACAAAGATCGAAATTAAGAGAATGGAAATAATCATAACATTCAAACGCGTCAAACGGAAGTACAGGTGTTCTTCATACGTTTCTTCGTTCAAAACCACTAAACGGTACTTGTTCAGTAGTTTTTGCTTTAATTTCCCTCTTTTTTTTGGTGCTTTTTCCATGATCTAGTACAAATATAAAGAAACCCTAGGTTAAAAATTACTGCTTTCCCTGATCAAAATATGGATTCGCTATAATAATTCTTTTTACATTTGTTCAAAATCAATGATATGATAAGTTCAGTAGTTTTTTTAGGAATGATTGGAGGCCCTCAAATAATCCTCATCGTTCTTGTCGTTTTATTACTTTTTGGAGGTAGAAAAATTCCTGAATTGATGCGTGGACTAGGAAGCGGAATCAAGGAATTTAAAAATGCTACAAAAGAAGACGAAGAAGATGCTTCTAAAATTGAAAAGAAGAAAGACTAATTCTCTTTTATTTCTTTTGTTTAAACGAAGATATAATGGTGTTCAATTCGAACATATAATCTCGCTTGCTTAAAGATGGCGCAAAGGCAAAGCCTTCAACAACGATCCATTGATCATTCTTTTCGTCTTTAACCTTATAATTAACAAAAGGTCCGGCCATAAAGTCTTTTTTCACTTCCCACATTCCTTTAGTCAAATAAGCTTCTTTTCCATCCAATTCTGTTTTGAATAGATACGGAAGATAGGCTTCTTCAGTTATCATATGGCTGCCTGGCAATCTCCCAGGAACGTATAGTTTTCCGATAGAATCGCGCATATTCTTAATCTGAGTTAACGGATTCGAAGACACTTCGTTTAACGGGAGTGTATATACGATCAGATTCAGTGTTCCTTTTTGTACTGGTTTTTCAATCCAAATAAAGTTAGTGGTGTCTTTAACGGTTTTGTACGCCGATGGATACGTAAGACTAATATTAAATCGGTCTTCGAGCGTACTTTCTTTAGCCCTAGATTTTTTAATCCTTCTTAGCTTTTCTTTGCGTTCGTTTTCCTGAAACAAGCCCTGAATAAGGGTAGCATTTTCACGAACATACTCTGCCATAAGTTCTTGATCTTCGCCTTTAAAAAAAGCAACAATTTGTGGCTTAGCAAATTGATCTTGCCTCAAGTCAAAAGTAGCAAGGCTGTCTTTTTTAAACCACAGAATATTGCGGCTGTTTCGTGCAAAACCATCAAAAGCTTTTGGATGCAGTTGCTTTAATGAAAAACGAGGTTCGTCCATCGGAAGGCCTTCATAAATCGTAGCAATTTCGTCACGAACGGCATCACCTAAAACACCTTCCCATTGTGTGTTATTCATTACAACAGTGACCTGGTTTAGGTTTCCATTAGAATCTGGAACGTAACGTTGGTCTTTTTTAGAAGAACAGGCCGTTGCAATAAAAGCTAAAATGAGGGTGTATTTTTTCATAGGAATTTTCCTTTTCTTGAATTGTAATATACGCAAAAACCATTCCAATAGCCTAAATAAAAAACGACAGCAACACTAGTCTCTCAAAGCAGCAATTCCTGGAAGGTCCTTTCCTTCGAGGCTTTCTAACATAGCTCCACCCCCAGTTGACACATAACTCACTCGGTTTTCGAAACCAAATTGTTTAACTGCAGCAACAGAATCTCCTCCTCCAACTAGTGAAAATGCTCCTTTTGAAGTGCTTTGAGCAATTGCTTCTCCTAGAGCGATCGTTCCATTAGCAAAGTTTTCAAATTCAAAAACACCAACCGGTCCATTCCATAGAATGGTTTTAGATTGTGCAATAACAGCAGCAAATTTTGCAATACTTTCTGGTCCCGAATCAAGTCCCATCCATTTTTCTGGAATAGATCCAATGGCTTTGATTTGACTCTTGGCGTTGTTATCGAAATCGTCTGTACAAACAACATCGATTGGTAAATGAATTTGAACATTTTTGGCTGCGGCTTGTTCCAATAAGTCTTTTGTGTATTGAAGATAATCATCTTCACAGAGGGAATCTCCGATACTTCCGCCTTGTGCTTTTATAAAGGTATAAGCCATTCCACCACCAATAATCAGGTGGTCAATTTTATCAAGAATGTTTGCAATGATTGTTATTTTGGAAGAAACTTTTGCGCCACCTAAGATTGCTAAAACGGGTTTTTCACCTGTCTTCATTACCTGATCAATAGCTTTTACCTCTTGTTCTAGTAATTTTCCAAAAGCTTTCTTGTTTTGGAAAAAAGAGGCAATGATTGCTGTAGAAGCATGCGCACGGTGTGCGGTACCGAATGCATCATTTACATATACCGACCCTAGGTTTGATAGTTGTTTAGCAAAGTCTTCGTCTCCTTGGGTTTCTTCGTCGTAAAATCGAAGATTTTCTAACAATAAAACCTGCCCGTTCTGAAGTGTATTTGCAAGCTCTTGGGTTGCTGTTCCAACACAGTCTGGAGCAAAATTAACTGGAAGCTCCAAAATGTCGGAAATGGTTTGTTGAATTTGTTGCAGTGAAAACTTGAGATCTTTGCCTTTTGGACGACCCAAATGTGACATTAATATACAACTGCCGCCTTTCGATAAAATGTAATCGATCGTGGGTTTTGCAGCTCTGATTCTTGTATCGTCTGTAACCTTGCCTTCTTCGCTCAAAGGCACATTAAAATCAACACGAATTAAAACCTTTTCGTTGTTCAGTGAAAGCTTTTCAAGGGTCTTCATTATAAAAAATTTTACCGCAAAAATAATGGAATAAACCGAAACTATAGCAGCAAGAACAGAAAGCTTTTTGAAATTAAAATTAGATTATCTTTGAAGATGTTTATCAATCAAATTCTTGGGCAAGAGCCACTAAAAGAAAAATTAATTTCTTCCCTGAAATCAAATCAAATTCCTCATAGTCAGTGTTTTATAGACAGTTCGGGACGTGGAGGTCTTGCACTAGCTGTTGCTGTTGCACTTGAGATGTTGTGGGACGAACAAAGCCTTACGCCTCACATAAATAAGGGAAAAGAGGCCTCATTTTTTCTTGAACACCCCGATTTACACTTTGTTTTTCCAGTAGCAACATCTGTTTCTGTTAGCAGCAAACCCAAGTGTTCTGATTACATAAAACAATTTCGTTCATTCGTAAGTCAAACTCCTTACGGCGGATCAAACGATTGGATGCTTTCGATTGGATCTGAAAACAAACAAGGGAACATCAGTGTAGATGAAATCGATATTCTTTTTAAAGCTTTGAATTTGAAATCGTTTTCTGGTGGTGCAAAGGTTTGTGTTCTTTGGGGTGTTGACAAATTGAACATACAGTCTGGTAATAAACTGCTAAAATTAATTGAAGAGCCGCCAAACAAAACCTTCTTTATCTTTGTTGTGGCAAACGAATTAGACTTATTGCCTACTATCAAATCACGATGCCAGCTGTCTTCATTAAAACCACTTAATACAGATATCATTAAAGAGGAATTGGTACGCAAAGGGTGTGAAGAAAATCTTGCAGTATTTTATGCTGCTAATGCGGAAGGAAGTTTGGGGAAAGCTCTTGAGTCTTTCCAAAACATAGAACAGCAAAAAGAATATGAAATTTTGTTTGTTCAATGTCTTCGTGGTGCGTTTAAAGCAAGCGGTAATAAAAGTGTTGTAATCGACTTGATGAGTTGGGCAAATACAATGGGGTCTTTAGGGAGAACGCTTCAAAAAGAATTTCTTTTGTATAGTCTTCATTTTATTCGTCAAGCGCTATTAGTTTCTTATCAAACCTCGACTCTAGTTCATTTTCAATCGCTCACTGGTTTTAAAATAGAAAAGTTCGCTCCCTTTGTTCATAGTGGAAATGCACAAGAGTTGATCGAATTATTAGAAGAAACGTGTTATGCAGTAGATCGTAATGCGAATGGAAAAATCCTTTTTTCGGACTTTGCCTTGCGCATGACCCGTATACTCAACAAGAAGGAATTGTAATTATTTCGTCTTGCGAAATAGGTAAACCAAGGAAGAATATTCTCCTGTCTTTTTTGCTTTCCAATTGGATTGTAATCCTCTAAAAATCCCTTTGATTAATGCAAATCGAGATCCTTTGTGTTTTTCGGAAACGTATGCAATATAGAGTGCATCTAAAATGAGTGGGTGCTGCGTTATGAGTTCAAAACCATTAGGCTCAATCAACTGTTTGATTCCACGCTGAGAAAAGTGCCAAAGGTGACGAGGCACATCGAAGGCTGCCCAAAATTCTGCATAGTGTAAAGCGTCGAAAGCGTTTAGGTTTGGAATGGCAATTAATAGAATGCCGTTTGTGTTGAGTCGCTTCCGTATCTCTTGAACACATTGATCTAAGTCTGAAACATGTTCTAAAACATGCCACATACTAATTAAATTAAATTTTTCTTGAGAAAGTTTTTCCCATGACGCTGCTACGGTTAGGTTTTTTCTTATTGCTTGATCTCGTGCATTTGCACTTGTTTCAACACCAAAAGATTTATACGATTGGCTTGATGTGTATTCCAAAAAACCTCCTGTTCCACAACCATAATCTAAAATTGTTGCATCGACTGGTAGCAGTCTTTTGAACATATTATGCTTGATGCGAAACATGTATTTGCGTGCAAATCGGTACAAAAATCCAACGACACTTTGTTGGGATTCATTGTGAGAAATATAGGCATCTGATTCGTAATATGATCCCAGCTTGTCTTCAGCTGGCTGCGGATGGGTAACGGCAAAACCTTTCGACTCATCCCATCGAATAGAAAAGGTTTCTCCAGAAACCAGATAGTCTTGAGTTGAACAAAGGTCCTTTTTCATACACGCTTTATTTATGTTCCACGTGAAACATTACCGTCCTAGCTTTACCAACAAAACAGAGATATCACTTGGTTTGATGCCACTTATTCGTGAAGCCTGCGATATGGTTTGCGGTTTAATTTTGTTTAATTTCTCCTTTGCTTCATAAGATAAAGACGCAAGAATGTCGTAATCAAATGAGGCTGGAATGTTGACGGCTTCAAGACGATTAAGCTTGTCAGCATTCAAACGTTCTTTTTCGATATAGCCCGAATATTTAATTTGTACCTCAACTTGTTCTTGGACATCTTGACTGATGTTATGTAGATTTATAAACTCGGACACAGCTGGGAGCTTACGCATGTCCTTCAAGTCAATCCCTGGACGCGAATAAATCTTAACCATTTTGTCTGACTGACGCATTGGGGATGAATTCTTAGCCTCTAGAAAAGGGTTAGCCTCTTCGGGAAGAACACTTGTTTTCGAATAAAAATCTTTTAACAAAGCAGTATGCTCAACCTTTGTGTTTACCGCAGCCAAACGATCTTCACTAGCTAAACCTAATTTATATCCGAGGGGAGTTAAACGCAAATCTGCATTGTCTTGTCTTAGCAGCGTACGATATTCTGCTCTGGAGGTAAACATACGATAAGGCTCTTCTGTTCCTTTTGTAATGAGGTCATCTATTAGAACTCCGATATAAGCTTCACTTCGCTTTAGCTGAAAATCAGATTCACCTTTATGATAACGATGAGCATTAATTCCAGCCATCAGACCTTGTGCACCTGCCTCTTCATAACCTGTTGTTCCATTGATTTGACCTGCAAAAAACAAACCTTTTACCAGCTTTGTCTGTAAACTGTGCGTAAGTTGGGTTGGTGGAAAATAGTCATATTCGATTGCATATCCCGGCCTGAAGAATTTTACAGCTTCAAAACCTTTAACTTTTCTCAAAGCATCAAACTGTACATCTTCTGGAAGAGAAGTAGAAAAACCATTGATGTAGTATTCTACCGTATTCCAACCTTCGGGCTCAACAAAAACCTGATGACGATTTTTATCTGCAAAGCGATCAACCTTGTCTTCTATCGAAGGACAATAACGTGGTCCGAGGCTTTTTATAGCACCATTGAACATTGGAGAGCGATCAAAACCTTTACGCAAAGTGTCGTGTACTTCATCACTCGTATACGTAATATGGCAACTACGTTGTTTGGTTAATGGTTTAGTTTCGGGGGAATAACTGAATTTGACAGGCTCAGGGTCTCCTGGCTGTTCTTCCATAAGGTCAAAATTAAGCGAACGTCCATCTACGCGTGGTGGAGTTCCCGTTTTCATTCTTCCAGACTCAAAGCCTTTTCCAAGAAGCGTTGCAGTCAAGCCTGTTGAAGCGCTTTCGCCAGCTCTACCACCACCGAAATTTTTATCTCCAATATGGATAAGTCCGTTTAGAAAAGTTCCATTAGTAAGGATAACAGTTTTGGAATATATTTTTAAACCCAATGAAGTGACAACTCCTGTAACGGTGTCGCCGTCAAATAAAAGGTCTTGAACCATGTCTTGATAAAAATCCAGATTGGGAGTTTGTTCCAAACGATCCCTCCAAGCCTGAGCGAACATCATTCGGTCGGACTGTACTCTTGGACTCCACATTGCTGGACCCTTGGAACGGTTAAGCATTTTGAATTGAATCGCACTTACATCAGAAACGATTCCGCTGTAGCCACCAAGCGCATCAATTTCTCGAACGATTTGCCCTTTAGCAATTCCACCCATTGCAGGATTGCAAGACATTTGACCAATGGTCTGGAGGTTCATAGTTACCAAAAGTGTTTTGGATCCCATATTGGCAGCTGCAGCTGCAGCTTCTGCGCCAGCATGTCCAGCTCCAACAACGATAACATCATAGGGTGTTGTAAACATCTTTATTGTTTCACGTGGAACATTTGAAGACAAAGGTCTTCTTGTTCGGTCATTAATAATTTATCTTCTGGTTTTTTGTCTAAAAAACCAATTGTATGTAGAAAACCGTGCGATATTAGTCTAAGGCATTCGCTTTCAAGCCTTTGACCGTTTTCGGCGGCATTAAGGGCACACATGTACTCAGAGACAAATAGCTCCGCATTTATAACCTGCTGATTTCCATAGTCAAAGGTCAAAATGTCGGTATGCGTGTCGTGATTCAAATATTTTTGATTCATTTCTAGCATTTTTTCTTTTCCAATAAAGTTTACAGCGAATTGATCAATCGCAACTTTATAATGTTCACATAAACGTTCCATCCAAAGATTCAAATCTGGAAGGGAAATAGAAGGAGCTGGAATATTATGAAATTGTGTCTTCTGCATTACTCGGCAAATATACAGAATATCAAGTGATGGAAAAATGAAGGAGAGAGACTATATTTGTAAAAAATTAAAAGGAAATGTTAGAACGCGTACGTTTTGCACCTAGCCCGACCGGACCTCTTCATATTGGAGGAGTTCGAACTGCACTATTCAATTATTTATATGCTAAGAAGAATAAAGGAGTCTTTGTGTTAAGGATTGAAGATACCGATCAAAAACGAAAAGTTGATGCTAGTGAAAAATATATATTTGAAAGTTTGGCTTGGGTAGGAATTAGTCCAGATGAGAGTGTGAAAAAGCCGGGAGCATTTGGACCCTATCGTCAGAGCGAACGAAATGATATATATAAGATTCACATCACAGAGCTTCTAGAAAAAAAAGGTGCTTACTATGCTTTTGACTCAGCGGAAAGTTTAAACGAAGCGCGAACCAAAGCAGAAAAAGAAACTGGTGCTTTTAAATATAATTATGCTAATCGAGCTACGTTTGACAATTCACTCAATCTTTCAGAAGAAGAAACAAAGGCGCGGATTTCAAATGGAGAAGCCTATACGATACGATTATTAGTACAGCCGGATATAGAGATTGTGAGTGAAGATGAAATTCGTAAAACCGTTCGCGTAAACAGTAATGAACTTGAAGACAAGGTTTTGGTGAAGGCCGACGGAACACCAACCTATCATTTGGCAAACGTAATTGATGATCATTGTATGGAAATTACAACCGTTATCCGTGGTGAAGAATGGCTTCCCTCCCTTCCGATTCATACCCTACTGTATGAAATTTACGGTTGGGATAAACCAAAGTTTGTGCATTTACCATTGATCTTAAACCCATCGGGAAAAGGAAAGCTGAGTAAACGAGATGGTGACAAAAACGGGTATCCTGTATTTCCAATTGCTTGGAATGGAGAATTTGAAGGCTATAAAGAAAAAGGCTTTTTACCCGCTGCACATATAAACTATATTGCTCAATTGGGATGGAGTTCAAATGCAGAAGATGAAATCATGTCCTTAGAAGAAATCGTGGATGCGTTTGATTTAAAAGAAGTTCAAAAAGGAGGTGCACGATTTGATTACGAAAAGGCAAAGTGGGTAAATCAGCAACACGTTCAGCGTTTGAATATCGAAGATGCGAAATCATTAGTTTTGAAAAGAAGCACAGAATTAAATGACCATTTCGATTCAAAAGCAATATTGAAAATAGTAACGCTCATTCAGGAGCGAATTGTACTACTAAACGACATCCCAGTCTTATGTGATATGTTCCTTAACAGTCCTAAAGTTTATGATGAAAAAGGGATGCAGAAAATCAGTAAACTAGAATTAGACCCTCTTATAACAGACATATATCAGTTGATACAAGACAACAGTCTCGATGAATTTAAGGATGCTATATTTCGTTATTGTAAAGAAAAATCAATCGGAATGGGAGCAGTAATGCAGACCTTACGTATGGCAGCTGTTGGTAGTTTGTCAGGACCAGATATTGTGGAAGTGGTGAAAGTTATTGGAAAAAACAGTATATTAGAACGTTTAGAACTTCTAAGAAAACAACTTTAACCAAAATTTAAACCTATGAACATAGTTACGTACATTATTCTATTTATAGTTTTGGTGCTACTCGCATCAGGGTTATTTATTGTCAAACAACAAACAGCTGCAATTATTGAACGTTTTGGGAAATTTGTTGGAATCCGACAACCTGGCTTACACCTAAAAATCCCGTTGGTGGATAAAATTGCAGGACGCATGAGTCTTAAAATCCTTCAATTGGATGTGATTGTAGAAACAAAAACTAAAGATGATGTTTTTGTAAAACTGAAGGTTTCCGTTCAATATAAGGTGGTAACTGCTAGTGTATACGATGCCTTCTATAAATTGGACTACCCACAAGATCAAATTACGTCTTATGTTTTTGATGTGATTCGAGCAGAAGTACCAAAGATGAAGCTGGATGATGTTTTTGAAAAGAAAAATGATATTGCAAATGCTGTAAAAGGAGAGCTGAATGAAGCAATGACCAATTATGGTTATGATATCATCAAAGCATTAGTTACGGATATCGATCCTGATGGACAAGTAAAAGAAGCAATGAACCGAATTAATGCTGCAGAACGTGAAAAGGTTGCTGCACAATATGAAGGAGATGCTGCACGTATTTTAATTGTTGAAAAAGCAAAAGCGGAAGCAGAAAGTAAACGCCTTCAAGGGCAAGGTATCGCGGATCAGAGAAGAGAGATTGCACGAGGTCTGGAGGAGTCTGTTGACGTATTAAATGGTGTGGGAATAAACTCTCAAGAAGCCTCGGCTTTGATTGTTGTTACGCAACATTACGACACACTTCAATCCATTGGAGAGCACACGAATTCGAACTTAATTTTATTGCCTAATTCACCCCAAGCAGGGAGTGATATGTTAAACAATATGGTTGCATCCTTTTCGGCAAGTAACCAAATTGGTGAAGCAATGAAAGAACAGAATGAGAAAAAGAAGAAAGAATAGTTTCTACTTTATAAAGATAAAAAGGCGCAACAATGTTGCGCCTTTTTTGTTTCTAGTTATTTGCTTTTTTTGCCCAAGTGTCACGCAGACCAACAGTTTTATTAAATATAAGATGCTCTGCAGTTGAATCCGTATCCGTAACAAAATAACCTAAGCGTTGAAACTGAACATTGGTTCCTGGAGTTAGGTTAACCAAAGAGGGTTCTACTTGTGCGGTAATCTGCTTTAAAGAATCTTGGTTGATGAATTCTGTGAACTCTTGTTCCTTGTGCTGATCTGGACTTTCGTCACTAAATAAACGATCATAAAGATTAACTTGAGCAGCAATAGCCGTTTCTTGATTTACCCAATGAATCGTTCCTTTTACTTTGCGTTGACTTGCCTCTGAGCCCGATCCACTTTTACTATCTGGATCATAGGTGCAATGTATTTCTGTAATGGTTCCATCTGCATCTTTGATTACGGATTGACCTTCGATAATATAGCCGTTCTTTAAACGAACTTCTTTCCCAAGTGTAAGTCTAAAGTATTTGCGATTAGCGTCTTCTTTGAAATCGTCACGCTCAATAAAAAGGTTTTTAGAAAAAGGCATTAGACGAGATCCTTTAGACGGGTCTTCGGGGTTGTTTTCTGCTTCTAGCATTTCGGTTGCACCCTCTGGATAATTTATAATCACCAATTTAACAGGATCAAGAACTGCCATTACACGTGATGCTTTAGTATTTAAATCTTCACGAACACAAAACTCAAGCAAGGAAGCATCTATTACATTTTCTCGCTTTGAAATTCCTGCTGTTTCTACAAAATTTCGAAGCGACAGTGGCGTATAACCTCTTCTTCTTAAGCCAGAGATTGTAGGCATTCTAGGATCATCCCATCCGGAGACAACATCCATTTCGATAAGCTTAGCTAATTTTCTTTTACTAGTAACCGTATACGAAAGGTTCAGGCGTGCAAACTCTCTTTGTTTTGGATAGTGGTGGTCAAGCGGGTCTAGATTGGTTAAAAACCACTCGTAGAGGTCTCTGTGGGGCTTAAACTCAAGTGTACACAAAGAGTGTGATATCCCTTCAATATAATCCGATTCACCATGTGTCCAATCATACATAGGATAAATACACCATTTGGAGCCAGTCCGGTGATGGTCTTTCTTTAGTATTCTATAAATTACTGGATCGCGGAGTAACATATTAGGCGAAGCCATGTCGATTTTTGCTCGGAGAACTAATGTACCCTCCTCATGTTTACCGTCAGCCATTTCCTGAAACAAGTTCATGTTAGTCTCCGAATCTGCATCTCGAAAAGGACTGTTGGTTCCCGCTTGTGTTGGAGTTCCTTTTTGAATTGCGATGGCTTCTGAGCTTTGGCTATCAACATAAGCCAAACCTTTAGAAATTAAGTCTTGTGCCCAAGCAAATAGTTGGTCAAAATAATCCGAAGCATAACGCTCTTCTGCCCATTCATAACCCAACCACTGAATATCGCTTTTGATAGCATTTACAAATTCAAGACTTTCTTTGGCAGGGTTGGTATCATCAAAGCGAAGATTAACAGGAGCGTTGAAACGTTTACCTAAATTAAAATTCAATGCAATAGCCTTAACGTGGCCAATATGCAAATATCCATTCGGTTCAGGAGGAAAGCGAAAACGCAATTTATCCGAAGAAAAGCCAGATTCTAAGTCAGCTTCTACGATTTGTTCTATAAAGTGTAAGGGTTCAGTATGTTCGGACATGAAAAAAATTTTAACAAAGATATCGAAAAAGAAAAAGGGATGGAACTTTTATTAGCGGCTCTTTTTTATATTTGTCCAAAGTATAATTATGGGAGTTATTCGAGTTAAAAATATCAAATTGTATGCCAACCACGGTTGTATGGTGGAGGAAGGTAAAATTGGAAGCGACTATATCGTGAATGTTAAGTTGAAAACAAACTTAGATGCATCGATTCTATCTGATAATCTGGAAGATACGGTTGACTATGTTGCAGTATACAATATCGTAAAAGCAGAAATGAGTGTACGGGCAAAACTGTTAGAAGTAGTTGTACATAAAATTATTGACCGTGTTTTGGAAGAACATCCAACAGTGCAAATGGTTCGGGTACGGGTTGCTAAAAAAAATCCCCCAATTGGTGGAGAAGTAGAAGAAGTAAGTGTAGAAAGAAAAGGGAAAAGAAAAAAGGGATAAAAAACATTTTATTTACTACTTTTGCCAGACTGGCATCGTGGCCGAGTGGCTAGGCAGAGCTCTGCAAAAGCTTGTACAGCGGTTCGAATCCGCTCGATGCCTCAACAAAAAAACCCGTGAATATCACGGGTTTTTTGTTTTTATAAGACCTAGTGCTCCTTTTAATTCATCTCCGTAATCGTCCCACCAATACGTTTGCGTTTTATCAATTTTGTCGGTCTTCCATGGATACGAACCGTTCCTCCAACATTTACTGTTGCTTCTAGTAAATCTGAAGCGTGAATATAGGCTACTCCACCAGCGGTAACTTTAACTGTGGTTTGTTCTGTAAGAAGGGTTTCCGATTCACAAATTCCACCACCAAGTATTTTGAGTTCATGGTTTACTGCAACGCCTCGCAGAGAGAGTGTGGCGCCAGAGTTTACACTAGAACTTATTTTTTCTGATTCTATATGCAGATCAATAGCCGAGCCTTCTCGTGCTTTCAATTCAATCTTTGTTGCCTTGAGCACAGCTTGTGATTCAACAATTGATCCTTGATACGTATGAATAAGATCCAGAGGTGTTGAGAAATAAATTTCGATATAGGTGTTCTTTGGATTGAAAATTTGGTCTAAGGAGTGCTTGATTCGCAACACGTCTTTTTTAAGTGTTGTAACTACAGTCTCAAAATTTTCTCCAGACAACACCAATTTATTTTCGTTAGAAGGAATTAGTTTTACTTGAACGCCTGAAAATAATTTGATTCCCGTGAAAGGGCCCACCGTAATCGTTTTGGTACGTTCTGGTCTCTTCGTTTCTTGAATAGAAATAGAGTCTTGAACAACGTCTTGAGCTGAAACTAATGTGATTGTAAAAAGTAAAAAGAACGTGAAAAGCGCTTTCATATAAATGTTTTTATCTAGTATAAACTTAGTGATTCTAAATGATATTATTTTTCTTCTAATTTAAAATCTAAATGCCTTTTGATTAAATCAGCTTTCAAAACACTTACATCAATTGAATCTCCCAATTGATATCGTTTCTTAGTTCGTTCGCCAACTAAAGCATGCGCTTTATCATCAAAATTAAAGTAGTCGCCAGTAATGTCTTTGATTCGAATCATTCCTTCACATTTATTTTCTACTAACTCTACATAAATACCTCGATCGGTAACACCAGAAATTACCCCTTCAAATGTTTTTCCAACCTTATCTTCCATAAACTTAATTTGCATAAACTTAATAGAATCGCGTTCCGCTTTAGTTGCTATTAATTCGCGCTGAGAGGAATGAACACAAGCCGCTTGAATACTATCAGGGTCTTTTACTTTTTGCTTCGCTAAGTGTTGCTCTAATAAGCGATGAACCATAACATCTGGGTATCTTCGAATAGGAGAGGTAAAATGCGAATAAAAATTAAATGCTAATCCGTAGTGACCAATATTATCAATATTGTATTCTGCCTTACTCATGCAACGAATGGTAAGCGTATCAATTAAATTTTGCTCTTGTTTTCCTTGAATGTCAGACAATAGTACATTCAATGACTTACTAACATCCTTTGTTTTTAAATCTAATTTATATCCAAAATTAGAAACTACCATTTGTAGATTATTTAATTTGTCCGAATCTGGTTCATCATGAATTCTATATACAAAAGGCAATGGAGTTTTTCTATTTCCAGCAAAAGAAGCTACTTGTTTGTTAGCAAGTAACATAAACTCTTCTACTAACTTATTGGCATCTTTAGATGTTTTAAAATAAACACTTTCTGGGGTATCATCTTCTTTTAAAATAAAATTAACTTCAACACGATCGAAAGAAAGTGCGCCATTCTTCATTCGTTGAATACGCAGTTTCTTTGCAATTTCATCCAGTGTTAATACACCTTTTAAAAGGTCATCCGAAACAGTATACGCAGCACCGGTAAGCGAAATTTCTTTAGAAACATGTGCATCCTGAGTTTCTATAAGTTCTTGTGCTTCTTCATAAGCAAAACGATGATCAGAATAAATCACTGTTTTTCCGAACCATTCTTCTAATACTTCACCTTTAGAATTCATAGTGAAAACTGCAGAAAAAGTATACTTTTCTTCATGAGGACGTAAAGAACAAACGCCATTGGAAAGTACTTCTGGTAACATCGGAACAACACGATCAACTAGATATACTGATGTTGCTCGATCATATGCCTCTTGATCTAAAACACTATTGGGTTGAACATAATGCGATACATCAGCAATATGAATTCCTATTTCGAAGCGATCTTTACCTAATACTTTGAATGATAAAGCATCATCAAAATCTTTGGCTGTTTTTGGATCTATTGTAAAAGTAAGTGTATCTCTAAAATCTCTTCTTTTCTTAATTTCTTCTGGCCGAATGGATTGATCTATTGCATTTGCCGCAGCTTCAACTTCGTCAGGAAAATGTAAGGGTAAACCATAATCAGATAAAATAGCATGCATCTCTGTATTGGTTTCACCTGGAGGGCCAAATGATTCAATTAAAGTTCCATAAGGAGAATCTGCTCGCTTTGGCCAATCGGTATATTCTACTAATACCTTGTCACCATTAGTATAACCATCCAACTGTTTCTTATCAATAAAAAAGTCGGTATACATTCTCGGCCCACGTGTCAAGACAAAAGCATAGTTTTTTTCTATTTGTAAAACACCGACGAATTGCGTTTTCTTTCTTTCAAGTATGGTTACTATTTCACCTTCAAAAGCTCCAGATTTTTGCTTGCGTTTATAAACGTATACTTCAACTAAATCACCTTGAAATGCTCGATTAATATGATTCTTTGGAATCATGATATCATGTTCCAGACCTTCACAAATAACAAATCCTCTCCCAGTAGAAGTTACATCTAAAGTTCCTTGATAATAATCGTTACTTGCTTTTACTAATGTATATTTTCCTTTTGAGGGACTAGAAAGTATTTTTTCAGCTGTCAAACGATTTAAAATTATAATAATTTCGTCGCGTGTTTTGGTATCTTTAATATCAAATGCTCCTGAGATTTCTTTGTAATTGTATTGTTTTCCTGTATTGTCTCGAAAATGTTGCGTTACTCTTCGTTCTAAAGAGTTATTTTTCTTCTTTTTAAACATAGAAACAAAATTACTCTAATAAATTTGAACTCTAGTTTTTATTATGAACAGACTTAACAATATAAATAATTTGTTTTTATTTAATTTTAAGAAAAATGGTGCTTATTATAGCGTGTTAATAGCGGTATTTCTTTCTTTATAATTTTTAGGAATGATTAAAGATAAGAGGTTATTAACATTTAATAAAAACCTTTTCTAAATTTAAAGCTCTCATATAAAGAAAATTAACAAGGATATAAACAATGGTTCATATCTAGGATTGATAATAAATAAAAACAAAAACAGCCTTTTTTAGTGTTAACAAACCCACCTTGTTTTGAACAGTAGATTGCATAAATTATATAAAGTTTATTTTGAAAAAAGAAAAAAATTAACAACCAGAAAGAGAAAAGAATTTAACAGCTTTTGCTATTAGAACTTATTAACAAAGTATCCAATTTATTGTATGTGTTTATAAACAAGAAGGAGGGGTTTGTTTACATTTATAAAAAATTAAAAATATGCAGTTTTCAATTGGTAACGACCACGCAGGAGTAGACTATAAAGAAGCAATAGTTTCCTACCTTACTAGTAAGGGTCACAAGGTGTTGAATCATGGTACAGACAGTGAGGATAGTGTAGATTATCCTGACTTTATCCATCCTGTTGCCCAAGATGTCTCTTCAAAGAAAGCAGGCTTAGGTATTATTATATGTGGGAGTGGTAATGGTGCATCAATGACTGCAAATAAGTATCAAGACATTCGATCGGCGCTTTGTTGGTCTAAAGAAATAGTTGCTTTGGCTCGTCAGCATAATAATGCTAATATTTTGAGCCTTCCTGCACGTTTTATTTCAATTCCTCAGGCAATTGCTATGGTTGAGGTGTATATCAATACTGATTTTGAAGGAGGAAGACATCAAAATAGAATTGATAAAATTCCTTGTATGTAATGATCCATTTTATTTATAAAACGTTTGACGAATTGACATCAATCGAATTGCATGATGTGTATGCTTTACGATCTGAAGTGTTTGTGGTTGAACAAGATTGTGTTTATCAAGATATTGATGGAAACGATCCAAAATCCATTCATGTATTGGGAAACATAGAAGGAACGCTCGTTGCCTATGCACGGATTTTAGACCAAGGTCTTTCTTATGCAGACTACAGTTCTATTGGAAGAATTGTTGTTTCACCAGCATATAGAGCTCAAAAATTTGGGCATGAACTCGTCGATTTTGCTATAAAGACTACCCAAAAAGAGTATGCAAATTCGCCTATTAAAATTTCGGCCCAAGCACATTTAGAAAAATTTTACGAAGTCCATCAATTTAAAGCTACTGGAGAAGCCTATCTAGAAGACGGTATACCGCATATTGGTATGCTTTTAGAAGCTTAGATTAAAGGATCCTTTCTTCCTAGTCTACACTATTTGATTGACCAAATAATTCTTTTACACCTTCAACAAGCTCACTGGTTAGCGGATGCTTTCTTCCGGTATAAATTAACATACAAGCTCCACTAAAAGGAATATTTTCCTCAGCATTTTTTAGTGCAATCCGCAGCTGTCTTTTAATTTTATTACGGTCAACTGCCCTTTTAAAATTGCGCTTGGGAACAGAAACGCCAACATAAAGAACGGTTTCAGATTCCTTTGCTTCAAGAACTTTTAGAAGTAGGTGTTTAGAACGACGCACCGTTCCTTTACGAAACAGTGCGTCGATTAATTCTTTGCCCTTTAAACGATTTAGTGTACTTACTTTATTCATTTTGATAGGTATTGTTTTCTCGATCCACATCGGCCATATAATAAGTAGGATCAATTGTTATCAATTCAATATCTTCAGCCTTGCGAGCTACCGAAAAACTGTATTTTGGATTTGCCCAAGACCAGTCTTGTTCAATGTTCCAAGGAAGTGCATATGGGTTTTCCTTTTCACCACGCATGAGTGTAATTGGAATGTAATGCATTTCTTGAGTTCCATCTTTATAACGAACCAAGACATCGAGAGGCATTGGCATAAGCCCTTTACGCTCTAAGTTTATTTGAGTAGTATTTTCATGATCAACAATATCCGAGACAGCATAATCAATGGTGTTGGTTGTTTGTGTCCAATCAGTTAAATACCAGCGTAATTGTATACCCGAAACACGTTCAGCAATTCTGCGAATATCATTCGGAACCGGGTGTTTGAATTTAAATTCATCGTAATACGCCCGAAGGGTTTTGTATAGGTTTTCGTTTCCAATAATATAACCCAATTGCCCCAAGAACACCGCGCCTTTATTGTATGCCGTACTTTCATATGCATAGTTGTAATGGTAGCGGTTTGCATTGGTATTTTGTGTTTGTTCAACTCCAGAACCAGCGAGTCGTAAATATCCATTATAAGATCCTTCCAAAGGAAAATCCTTATCTTCTTTGAGCACCTTATCTTTAGCAAGTGTCGATATAAAAGTGGTAAAACCTTCGTCCATCCATTCGTGTTTGGTTTCGTTGGTTGCAAGAATGTGCTGAAACCATGAATGCGCCAATTCGTGTGCAGTTACCCCAACCAAAGAGCCAAACTTCCGTTCTCCAGTTATGAGCGTACACATGGCATATTCCATTCCACCGTCTCCACCTTGGATAACAGAGTATTGTTTGTAGGGATATTCCCCTACTTTTTCATTGAAATAGACCATTAATTCAGCCGTTAAAGGCTGTAATTTTTTCCAATTTTCAATGATGTCGGGATTGTTCTTATAAAAGAAATGCAGATCCACATTATTAGGTCCAGGATATACATCATGAATATAATCGGTGTCAGCTGCAAAAGTAAAATCGTGTACGTTCGGAGCAATAAAATGCCAAGTAATTTTTCCTTTTTTGGATTTAGCTTTCTTCCGATCACTATATCCTTTTCCAATTTTATCCGCGTTCTGAAGGTAACCACTTCCACCTACTGTAAAGTCTTTATCTAGAGTGATTTTTACATCAAAATCTCCCCAGACACCATGAAATTCTCGCCCTGTATAGGGGTCAGTATTCCATCCGTCTACATCATATTCTGAAAGTTTTGGATACCATTGTGCCATAGAAAAAGCCACACCCTCTTTTGTGTTTTTACCGCCTCGACGAATCATATCGGGGACATGCCCATTAAACGTTAAATCCAATACCGTTGAAGCTCCAGAAATAAGAGGTGTGTTTAACGTCACTTCCAAAATTGTCCCTGACTCTACTGTTTGAACAGGAACACCATCTTGTTTCAAAGAAGAAACCTTAAGGTAGCCTTGTTGAAAAGCCGTTAATGAATCGATGCTCACCTTGAAACGTCGGTTTTTATCTCCCCCGTTTTTAAGGCGGATAGCCATATCACTTTCTGGGCGAAACGCATTGAAGTATAAATGATAAAAAACCTTGGTTAATGTTTCAGGAGAATTATTGGTGTAAACCAATTGCTGAGTTCCAGTATAATCTGCTGTTTCTGCATCGAGCTCAACATTCATGGTATAATCTACCTTCTGCTGCCAATACTGAGCAGAAAGGCTAAGTGAAAAAAGAAATGCTAGGGCTAAAGTAAGTTGTTTCATTGCTGTGTTTTAATAAAAAATAATTAATAAATGTAAGAAACTAAGATTGAAAATAGTTATCAAAAAGAAAACTTTCTTTACAACGAACTCCTTTTGCTGTTTGTTCAAGTGAAATGAGTTCATTTTCTGCGTCGTGTTCTAAAAACAACAAAAAATCTTCTTTTACTGCACGCTCAAGGAAAGAAGCTTTTTCTTCTAATGTTAAAAGAGGCCTCGTGTCATAGCCCATTACATAGGGAATGGGTAAATGCCCAACTGTTGGAATTAAATCTGCGGCAAAAACGATTGTTTTTCCTTGATATCGAATCATAGGAAGCATTTGTTTTTCGGTATGACCGTCCATCAAAAGAATATCGAAACCTAAAGCTGTTTTTTGAAGTTGTTGACCTGTTCCGGTCAATAATTCCAATTGACCACTTTCGTGAATGGGTAGAATGTTTTCAGAAAGAAAAGAAGCTTTTTCTCTTGGATTGGGGTTCATAGCCCAGTCCCAATGATTTTGATGCGACCAAAAGCGCGCATTTTTAAAGGCTGGTTCAAGAACTCCATGGGCGTTATAATGAATTGCTCCTCCACAATGATCAAAATGTAAGTGCGTTAAAAAAACATCGGTAATATCGTCCTTATGAAAACCTGCTTTTTCAAGTGATCCGTCCAAAGTATGATCTCCCCAGAGAGCATAGTGGCCGTAGAATTTATCAGATTGTTTGTTGCCCATTCCGGTATCAATCAAAATTAGTCGATCCCCATCTTCGATAAGCAAAGATCGAGCTGCCATTTTAATCCTGTTTTTTGTGTCCGAAGGATTGGTTCGCTCCCAAAGTGCTTTTGGAACCACACCAAACATTGCGCCGCCGTCAAGCATAAAGTTACCAGTTTCAATGCGGTGTAATTTCATAAAAATTAGTTTATCAGTTGAATGCGCGTAAGGTAGTTGTCCGAAGTAATATACAAGGCGCTTTCATCGGCGTTAAAAGCACAATTTGCCGAAGCAACCTCTGTTTTTATTGTTCCTATGTGTTTGCCTTTTGGTGTAAATATCAGAACACCACCTGGGCCCGTTGCAAAGACATAGCCCTTACTATGGACTTTTAATCCATCTGCTAAGCCTTTCCCTTTTTTTGCTGTTGCATCGAAAAATGTTTTTTCGTTTTTCAAAACACCATTTTCAAGAGAAAAAGACAGCCATAAATTTCTTTTTGGATCCGAATTGGCGATATACAAAACCGATTCGTCAGGAGAAAAAGCCAATCCGTTTGGGCGATTCAAACTACTGTAAATTTGAGTTACTTTCCCTTTTGCATCTAAACGGTAAACACCGTTTTCAGCAATTTCTTTTAATGGATCACCATCGCCTTTAAGCCCATAAGGAGGATCAGTAAAATATAAATCTCCGTTTTTGGCAAGAATTAAATCATTGGGACTACTGAATCTTTTTCCGTCATATTCAGCAATTATCGTTTTGAACGAACCGGGTTTTGTGAGCGGTTTCTCGATCATAGCAATCCTACGATCGCCGTGTTGCGCGATCAGCAAATTGCCTTTAGGGTCAAGAATTAAGCCGTTAGCGCCACTTTTTATGTCGTTAGGAGCAATACCCGTATAGCCGCTTGGATCTAAATAAACGGAAAGGCCATTGGCGTTATCCCATCGATACATTTTATTTTCAGGAACATCAGTAAAAAGAATTGCGTTTAGTTCAGGAACCCAAACAGGACCTTCTGCCCAACTGAAGCCATCTGCTAAAATTTCGATGACTGCATCAGCAGCAATCAGGTTGTTTATTTCCGGATCAAGACGTTCAACCGATCCCAAGGTTTTCTGAGCTGTAATACCAAACAGCACGCCAAGAGTAAGTACAAGTGTAAGTGTTTTTTTCATGAGGTTATTGTTTTTTTAAGATTTGGGTTAATTCTGTTCCAAAAGCCAACATTTTTTTAATCTCATCAATACTCGAAAGACGATTTCGACCTTTGATTAGTAGGGTGTTTTCATTGGTTTCGACATGGAAATAAGAGTGGCTTTCAAAAAAGAAAATCAATTCAGGAGTAAACCATTTTCGTATTTCTTTTCTGTTTTTTCCACCAAGAAAAAAACGTCTTGAAAAATCAGGTGCTTCAACAAAGTCAATATCTTGGTAGCCCAAAGGCTCGTAAAGATTTGCTAATAAATGCTCTTTATCTAAAATAAATTGAGGAACTTTTTCTTCCAAACGAATCATTAAAAAGGACGACTTCAGATCTTCTTTAGCAATAAAAGCTCCTTCGCTATACGAAAGGTCAAATAAGGTGAATTGTTCTGTTTCGTCGAATAAAACGTTGTACTGATAATTGATTTGCTTGGATTTAAAATATTCGAATTGCTCTAGGTTATTTGCCTCTGAAGAGAGTTCAGGGCGGTACGACCAATTCAGTTTTTTAGCCAAAATTTCTAATGTTTTTTGTCTTTTGGTTAGGTGTTTTCCAAGGTTCAAAAAGTCTTTCATTGGAAGTACTTTTCGGATCGCAAAAGGATGCTGAGTGTCTGAAAAATGAACATCCAAACCAATGATTTCGAAGACCCCATTTTTACTTGAAAAACTCCTTCTATAGTCGCTAAGTCCTTCCATAACGGTATGATCTACAAACTCACAAAGTGAGAAGTCTACAATAACATGTTCGTGCTCCGGAATTTCGTCAAGCAATGCTTTTAGTTTATAAAAGTTCAAAAAACTACAGAAGTTTTTTACACTAACAAAATAGTTGCCACTGTCTTCTTCTTGGAACATTAAGACATTGGGTTTTAACCAATTTCGTGTGAAAAAAAAGACACTCTTATTGATTAATACATGCATGATGAAAGTCGCCAATACACCAAAAGTAATTCCTGTGATAAGACCATAAGCAAGTGTCATACCAAGGGTAACAATGTAAATAGCGCCTTGTTCTTTTCCAATTCTAAAGAGCATGATTAGGTTTTCAGGAGCGGCCAAACGGTAGCCTGTATATACCAATATGGCTGCCAAAGCGGGAAGCGCAATACGTTGGATTTGATCTTGAAAAAGCACAATAAAAAGCAAGAGAAAAAGTGCGTGGAATAAGTTTGCAGACCGGTTAGAGCCCCCATTATTTACATTTACAGAACTACGGGCAATCACCGTAACGACATTCAACCCGCCAACAAAACCACTGATGGTTGTTGCGATTCCTAATGCTCTAAGGTCTTTGTTTACGTTGGACCTTCTTTTCAAAGGATCCAGCTTATCAACAGCCTTGATGCTTAGTAAGGATTCAATACAGGAAATTAAAGTAAGGGAAATTACAATTCCAATGAATTCGAGACTTCCAAGCTTTCCAAAATCTGGAAAAGGGAGATTTCCCAACAGATTTTCGGGGAGGGTGATGAGTAAGTTTTTGCCCATGGGATAGGGAACGGCAGCAACGAATTCATAATAATATGTTAGTCCAATAGCCAAAACAACTACCCACATAGGTGCTGGAATTAGATGAAAAATTGGGTTTTGAATACGCGAATATAAAATCAAAATAAGAAAACTTCCAACTCCTAACACCGCTGCGAGAAGTACTTCTATCGTTGGATTTTGAAAAACATACAGTATACTATCTGGGATTTGAGCAAGAAGGTCAAACGGACTTCCGCCTGCCGTAGTTACCCCAAGC
>Ga0075467_10001097_pt1 | contig 22368 bp, 27 predicted proteins | sample DEB08_DNA_9_FD_75067 | JGI IMG/M metagenome (GOLD analysis project Ga0075467, IMG submission 75067) | Aqueous microbial communities from the Delaware River and Bay under freshwater to marine salinity gradient to study organic matter... | ecosystem: Environmental > Aquatic > Marine > Coastal ... | reverse complement strand
GTAAGAAAGCTACCAAAAAGAAAAAAAAGGAAGGAAATAAATTCAATAAAAATGACATTAAAAAAGAGGATGATAATTGATTATACTACAATTTAATTCATCCATTCTTTCCCTATAAACTTCAGAAGCATTTTCGTAAATTTGCACTCGAATTAGAAGTAAATAAATGAAACGAGTAATAGTAGGACTTTCAGGTGGTGTAGATAGTAGTGTTACAGCATATTTATTAAAAGAGCAAGGATATGAAGTCATTGGTCTTTTTATGAAAAACTGGCACGATGATTCTGTGACCATTTCTAATGAATGTCCATGGCTAGAAGATAGTAACGATGCACTAATTGTTGCAGAAAAATTAGGAATCCCTTTTCAAGTGGTCGATTTAAGTGAACAATATAAAGAACGTATTGTTGATTATATGTTTGATGAATACGAAAAAGGAAGAACTCCAAATCCAGATGTTTTATGCAATAGAGAAATTAAGTTTGATGTCTTTATGGATATCGCTATGAATCTAGAAGCAGATTATGTTGCCACAGGTCATTATTGCAGAAAAGATTCAGTAATTGTCGATGGAAAACCAGTACACAAATTGTTAGCTGGAAAAGATATTAATAAAGATCAATCCTATTTTTTATGTCAGCTTTCTCAACAGCAATTAACAAAAGCATTATTTCCAATAGGGGAGTTAACAAAACCTGAGGTTAGAGAAATCGCTAAAAAAGCAGACCTAATAACTGCAGAGAAAAAAGATTCACAAGGATTGTGTTTTATAGGAAAAGTTCGTTTACCAGAATTTTTGCAACAAAAATTACAAGCTAAAGACGGAGTTATTGTTCAGGTTGATCATAATTCTGATATTTATAAAAGAGAAATCCCTTCTTTTTCATCAAAAGAAGAAGAATTAGATTTTTACGCAACAAAATTTCAATACCAACAAGGAGACGGAAAAGTAGTAGGTAAACATCAAGGAGCCCATTTTTTTACCAAAGGTCAGAGAAAAGGATTGGCAGTTGGAGGAACCAAAGAGCCTTTATTTGTGATTGAAACCGATGTAAAAGAGAACATCATCTATGCAGGAGAAGGTAAAAACCATAAAGGTTTGTATAGAACTGCTTTATTTGTTACCAATGAAGAAGAACACTGGATTCGTGAAGATTTAAAATTACAACCACACGAGACTATGGAAGTACAGGCAAGAATTCGCTATAGACAGCCTTTGGAACGAGCTATATTGTATAAAGTGGAAAATGGAATTTTCGTAGAATTTGAAAACCCACAATCAGCAATTCAAGAAGGGCAATTTGTTGCTTGGTATCAAGATGAAGAATTATTAGGTTCTGGAGTTATTTCTTAAAAATAGATTATGAAAAAGGCATTTTTAATTACACTTTTACTTTTTTTAGGAAAATCCTATGCTCAAGATTCAATAGTTAATTATTTAGATTTTAGAGGCAATGTCACAAAAAAAAGCAAATCATTTTCTGTTGAAACTATTGTTAAAAAGAGTGGATTTTGGCAATATACTGCCTACTATAGAAATGGTAAAATAAAAGAAAAAGGTCAATATAATAATAAAAGAAAAGAAATTTCTACAGGAACTTTTTATATATTTTCTAGAGAAGGAAATTTATCAGAAATAAAAACTTTTACTACTGAAGGAAATTTATCTGGAAAGTTTACTTCTTGGTTTGATACAAAAAAAACGGATACAGAAGGAATCTATAAAGATGGCTTAAAAACAGGAATTTGGAAATATTATCATTACAATGGTATTTTGGGAACAAAACAATACTATAGCGCTGGTAAATTGATGAAAACTGTTTTTTATAATGAAGCAGGTGAGAAGTTACAAGCTGATTTAATTGAGTTTCAAAAACCATCTTTTAATGGAGGTGGAATTCAAGATTTTTGGGAACGAATAAGAGATATTCATAATAGAATACGATTTCAAATTAACGGACTTATTGTCATTAATTTTGATATTGACGTTTATGGAAATGTGGTAAATGTTACATCAAGCGATAAAATTCCTTCTCAATTAGAAAGAAGACTTAGAGATTATTTTAAAAATATTAAAGGTTGGACTCCTGCAATAGTTATGAATAGAAAAGTGCCGTATAGCTATTCAATTCCATTAGATTTTTCCATGAAATTTATAGATCGATGATAAATAAAATCACTCAACTTTTTAATATTCAATATCCAATTATTCAAGGTGGAATGATTTGGGTAAGTGGTTGGAGATTAGCTTCAGCAGTTTCTAATGCTGGTGGATTAGGGTTAATCGGAGCTGGTTCTATGTATCCTGATGTATTAAGAGAACACATTCAAAAATGTAAAAAAGCTACAGAGAAACCATTTGGAGTTAATGTACCGATGTTATATCCACAGATAGATGAATTAATGAACATCATTGTAGAAGAAGGCGTAAAAATTGTTTTTACATCGGCTGGTAATCCAAAAACCTGGACTGCTTTTTTAAAAGAAAAAGGAATCACCGTAGTTCATGTAGTAAGTTCTGTAAAGTTTGCGTTAAAAGCAGAAGCTGCTGGAGTTGATGCGGTGGTTTGTGAAGGTTTTGAAGCAGGCGGACATAATGGACGAGAGGAAAGCACCACATTTACTTTAATTCCGATGGTAAAAGAACAGGTGAAAATTCCTGTAATTGCTGCAGGTGGAATTGGAAGTGGTCGCGGAATGTTAGCCGCTATGGTATTAGGAGCAGACGGAGTTCAGATTGGAAGTAGATTTGCTGCAACTCAAGAGTCTTCTGCACATGCCAATTTTAAACAAACCATCTTAGATGTTAAAGATGGTGATACTCATCTTACTTTAAAAGAATTAGCGCCTGTTCGTTTGGTGAAAAATAAATTCTATCAAGAAGTTCAAGAATTATATCAGAAAAACCCAACTTTAGAAGATATTAAAGAATTACTAGGAAGAGCAAGAGCCAAAAAAGGAATGTTTGAAGGTGATTTACAAAACGGAGAATTAGAAATTGGGCAGATCGCAGGTATTATTCACGAAATAAAACCTGTCAAACAAGTCTTAAAAGAAATTGTAGAAGAGTTTGAAGAGGTGAAGAAATCATTTCAGTCATGAACGGAACCAACAGAAAAGATATTAAAATTGGTGTAGAAGTGCGAGTGGTACAAAAGCAACATCAAAGAAGTGGAGAGCTAACAAATGGTGTTGTTCAGCGTATTTTAACGAACTCTGCAACACATCCTCATGGTATAAAAGTACAATTAACGACTGGGATAGTTGGAAGGGTTAAGGTAATAGCTTAGATAACAGCTCTTTGTCTTTAATTAAAATAAAATCACTTATTTTTTGTTTTGTGTATTATTTACTGTAAATTTGCAGCTAATTTAATAACGTTGTCTATAATTAAATAGATAACACAATAACATAATATTATGAGTAAAGGTACCGTAAAATTTTTCAACGAATCTAAAGGATTTGGATTTATCGTAGAAGAAGGAAACAACAGTGAACATTTTGTACATGTATCAGGTTTGATCGATGAAATTCGTGAAAATGATGAAGTAGAATTTGAATTACAAGATGGAAGAAAAGGATTAAACGCAGTAAACGTAAGAGTAATCTAATATATACTACAAGTTAATTTTTCAAAGAAAGCCTATCACTATGATAGGCTTTTTTTATGGGCTGTATCTAAATTATTGTTTGTTAGCTTTCAATCTTCTTAAGCCAGCTAAGATTACTAAAATACCTACAATAGCTTTAAAAGCTAGATAATAATATTTGTTTTCGGTATTAAAACTTAAGAAAATATGGTAAACTTCTTCAGTTTGTATAAACTTAGTAATTCCATCAATAAGCCAAACAATCCCTACAACTAAGTAGATATAAGGTATAATTTTATTCATAATTTTTTATTTTACAGGAATTTTGATTTCGTATAACTTTCGACTTTTATTATTCAGTTTATTTTCTCGCAACCAAGCATTGTGTAACTTTAGTTCTTTATAATTTACATTGAATTGTTTTGCAAAAGATGCAATGTTTGTGATTACAGTATCAACTTTTACTGTTCTTGTTTTTGGTAAAGTATATAAATCTTCATCATCAAACTCAAAACCATATTTTTTAGGGTTTGATAAGACTTCTTTTAAAGCAACAATTCTAAATACATAACGAGATGTTTCAGAATTTAATAATAAATCGTAGTAATCATCGACTTGTTGTTTCTTTAAATTTCTAGAAATTCTTGCATTTCCTGCATTGTAAGCCGCAGCTGCCAATGTCCAAGTTCCAAAACGTTCTTTAGATTTTTTTAAATAATCTGCAGCAACTTTGGTTGCTTTTTCTAAATTATAACGTTCATCTACATTTCTATTTACTTCTAAACCATATTCTCTACCAGAAGATTTTAAGAAATGCCAAAAACCAGCGGCTCCAGCTGAGGATGAATTATTTTCTAATCCACTTTCGGCAACAGCCAAGTATTTAAAGTCGTCTGGAAGTCCGTATTTTTTCAACATTGGTTCTATAATAGGAAAATATTTATGTGCTCGCTTAATCAATAATAAACCGTTTGATTGCCAATAGGTATTTACTAACAATTCTCGATCCATTCGTTCTTTGATGTCAAAACGTTCTGTAGGTACTTTCTCTCCTGCAAAGGTTAATCCATCAGGAATTTTTAAAGCTCTAATATTATAGGTTTCAGCAGTATTTTTAGATGCTACATTAGAAACGTAAACCGCGTTAAAAAAAGTAATTGAAAGTATGGTAATTGATAAAACGGATAAAAAACGAACTATTTTCTGCATTGTCATCTCTTTTAATTAGTAAACCTTAAAATTAAGGAATTAGAAAGCAAACATCAAGTTAAACTCTTGCTAATTATTTTAGAAATTGCTTTTGCTTTTAATAAAATCATTACGTGAGTTCCTTTATCAACTTGAATGAAATTTTTAATGTGTTTTGAAGGAAAAACATGATCGTCATTGCCATGAATATGAAGTATATTTTCTGGCGGATTTTCTTGTTTCCAATGCAGTACTTGATGAATAGACCATCTCATATAATCTGCATTTCTTACCGATAAATACATCTCATACAATTCTGCACGTTTTTTTAGAAAATCGCCTAAGAAATATTTGGTATAATCTTCTAGGTGTTCAACAATCTTTGCAGGAAACAACTTATATGCTTTGGTAATTTGAATTAGTTTTAATCGATATGGAAACTCGTGATGACTTTTAATACTAGAAACTAAAATTATTTTTTGAACCTCAATAATTTTAGCGATTTCTTGTACTAAGATACCCCCGAAAGAAACTCCTAATAATACAGGGTTTTTATGAGTGATTTCTTCACACATTCTTTTTGCATAATCTTCTAATGATTCATCAAGAGAAAGCGGTATTTTCCATTCAAGGAAATGAAGTTCAAATGTTTCTTCAGGTAAAGAAATATGTTCAAATATTTTTGGACTAGCACCCAAGCCAGGCATACAATATATCTGAACTTTCTCCATTATTCTAGATATTTTTTATCATATAAAATATCTTCTATAAAAACATAAATATCGGTTAGCCTTTGAGGTGCATCTTTCCATAATCTTACAGTAACGTTTTTACCTAAATATGTAATTTTTGTTTCTGAATAATCCTTTGTACCACTAGTTGTATAGCGACTTTTTAATTCAGAAAAATCAGCATCTTTTAGAATTTTAGAGATGGTATTGAATTGTTTTGCTGATAATGTCACTTTATGAATTCCTTCAATGTTGGTAAATTCCTTTCCATTGTAAATTAAAACACTGTCTTTAGTAATGGTAACATCAAAAACAGGACAATCACCAGAACATTTCTTCTTTTGAAGCTTCAGTAGCGTGTTGCTTACTTTTTTTTCAACTTTCTTTTCTACAAGAACTTCTTTTGGCAATTCTTTTTCAATAAGAACTTCTTTTTTTATAGGTGTATCACAGCTGAATATTGAAATTAAAAAGGACAAGAAGATAATTTTTTTCATAGTTTTTTTGATTTAAATAGTTATGGATTCTTTTATAAAATCAAATCGAACCATACCATCCTCATCTATCTTTGTTAAAGTAACTTCATGTAATGTATTCACCAATTCTGGGTTCCAAGGAGTTTTTACTTTTACATAGTTTTCTGTAAACCCATGGATGTATCCTTCTTTATTTTCACTTTCAAATAATACAGTTACTGTATTTGCTATTTGAGTTTCATAAAAAGCTCTGCGTTTCTTTACAGACAATCCGCGTAACATTTTACTTCGTTTAGCTCTAACTTTCTTAGGAACGATACCATCCATTAAAACAGCTTCGGTATTTGGTCTTTCAGAATAGGTAAAGACATGTAAATATGAAATATCTAAATCGTTTAAATAATTATACGTTTCTAAGAAATGTTCTTCAGTTTCTCCTGGAAAACCAACAATAACATCGACACCAATACAAGCGTTTGGCATTACATTCTTAATTTTAGAAACACGATTTGTATAAGTTTCTTTCAGATAACGACGCTTCATTTTCTTCAATAAATCATCGCTTCCGCTCTGTAAAGGAATATGAAAATGAGGAACAAAGGTCTTAGATTCTGAAACAAACTGAATGGTTTCATCTTTTAATAAATTAGGTTCTATAGAAGAAATTCGTAAACGATGAATTCCATCTACTTTTTCTAATTCTTTTACTAGTTCAAGAAATGTATGTTCGTGTTTTTTGTTTCCAAATTCTCCCTTTCCATAATCACCAATGTTTACACCTGTTAATACAATCTCTTTGATGCCTCTTTCAGAAATTTCTTTTGCATTCTGTAAAACATTTTCAACAGTATCACTTCTAGAGATTCCTCTAGCTAAAGGAATAGTACAATAGGTACATTTATAATCGCAACCATCTTGAACCTTTAAAAAAGCTCTAGTTCTATCACCAATAGAATACGATCCGACATAAAAATCTGCATCAGCAATTTCACAAGAATGAACTTCGCCATGATCATTTTTTGTTAAATCATTGATATAACTGGTTACATTAAATTTTTCAGTGGCTCCTAAAACCAAATCAACTCCATCTACAGCTGCTAATTCTTCTGGTTTCAACTGAGCATAACAACCCACAGCAATTAAGAATGCATCTTCATTTTTCTTTAAAGCATTTTTAACGATTGATTTAAAGCGTTTGTCAGCATTATCAGTAACTGAACAAGTATTGATTACATAAACATCTGCCTTTTCGTCAAATTCTACACGATCAAATCCTTCACTCACAAAACTTCTAGCAATCGTAGAAGTTTCAGAGAAGTTTAGTTTACATCCTAAAGTGTAAAATGCTACTTTTTTATCTGCATTCATTCTTGTACATTTAAAGGCTTACAAAGTTACGATAATTCTTAAAAGATAGATGAGTAGAGAAATCATTTTTGAAACAGAAAAATTATGGGTTAGAAAGCTAAAAACAAGTGATATAAAGCCATATCACGAGATGCAAAGCAATCCTAAAGTCATGCAATATGTAACTGGTGAAGTACAATCTGAAGAAGATCACATCAAAGAATTGAAGGAGGTTATTGGTTTTTATGATAAAAAAGAAAATGATTTTTGGATTTATGCGATCGAAAGAAAGTCAGATTATGCATTTATAGGAACGCTTGCCTTAATTAAAGATGATGAAAATGATGATGAAATTGGATATCGTTTTTTAGAAAAATATTGGGGATTGGGTTATGGCTATGATTTATGCAAAGGCTCCATAAAATATTGTAAATCTATTGGCATGCCAAAATTAATTGGATACGTTATCAATGTTAATGTTGCTTCTGCGAAAATTCTCAAAAAATGTAATTTTCAGTTTGTAAGAAAAGGAATAGATAAAGATTCAAAATTACCAGAAACTAAATATGAACTGATTTTATGATCGTTAGTAATCTAAAACCTCCTTATTATGCGGTTATTTTCACAACATTAGTAGCTGATGATATGACTGATTATCTAGAAACTGCAGAAAGAATGGAAGAATTGGCAAAACAACAAAAAGGATATTTAGGACTCGAATTTGCAAGAAGTGAAATTGGAATTACTGTATCTTATTGGAAAGAGTTGGATGATATTCTTCAATGGAAAAACAATGTAGAGCATACCGAAGCTAGAAATAGAGGAAGAGAGCAATGGTACAAACAATATCAATTGAGAATTTGTAAAGTAGAAAGAGCATATGGGTTTGAGAAATAGACTTTATTATTTGTTTGTTTTGTTATTGGCAATTTCTTGTCAAAAGCAAAAATCAACTTTTGATGTTTCGCAAGTCTTCAGGTACAATGAGCATTCTAATATTACTTCTTTAGATCCTGCATTTGCAAAAGATCAACGAAACATCTGGGTTACCAATCAATTGTATAATGGGTTGGTTGAATTAGATGATAGTTTACTTGTAAAACCAAGTATTGCTAAAAGTTGGCATATTTCTGAAGATGGAAAGACCTATACATTTAAGCTAAGAAATGATGTCTATTTTCATAAGCATTCTTTATTTGGTGTAGATTCTACAAGAAATGTAATTGCCAAAGATTTTGAATACAGTTTTAATCGCTTATTAGATAAAAATGTGGTTTCTCCAGGAGGTTGGGTTTTGCAAAATGTCAAAAGTTTCTCAGCGATAGATGATGGCGTTTTTCAAATCGAGTTAAAACAAGCTTTTCCACCATTTTTAGGCTTGTTAGCCATGAAATATTGCTCTGTAGTTTCTAAAGAAGCTATTGAGTATTTTGGAAATGAATTTAGAGCAAATCCAATCGGAACAGGTCCGTTTCAATTTAAGTTATGGGTAGAAAACACGAAGTTAGTCTTACGTAAAAACCCTATCTACTTTGAAAAAGATGAAGCAGGAAACTCTTTACCCTATTTAGAAGCTGTGGCAGTCACTTTTTTACCAGATAAACAAAGTGAGTTCTTACAATTCATCCAAGGAAATTTAGATTTTATGAAAAGCCTAGATGCTTCTTATAAAGATGATATTATCACGACAGAAGGAAAACTACAAGATAAATATGCAAATAGTGTTCTAATGGAAACGGGGCCATATTTGAATACAGAATATTTAGGAATCTATTTAGATAGCGATAATAAAATCATTAATAACAAACTGATAAGAAAAGCGATTAATTATGGTTTTGATCGAGTGAAAATGATTAAATATTTGAGAAATGGAATTGGAACTCCTGCTATAAATGGATTTATACCTGCCGGATTGCCTTCTTTTAATCATCAAAAAGGCTATGAGTACAATCCAGAAAAAGCTAAAAGTCTTATCCATCAGTTTGTGAACGAAACCAGTATAGAAACCCCTTCAATTACGATCACAACCAATAGTAATTATTTAGACTTGTGTGAGTTTATTCAGCGTGAATTAGAGAAAGTTGGACTAGATGTTGTTATTGATGTTATTCCGCCTTCCACTTTACGACAAGGAAAAGCCAATGGTAAATTTCCAATTTTTAGAGCTAGTTGGATCGCTGATTACCCAGATGCTGAAAACTACTTATCATTATTTTACAGTAAGAATTTTACACCCAATGGACCAAATTACACCCACTTTAAAAGTGATGTTTTTGATGTTTTATATGAAGAATCAATTTCTATAGTTGATGATAGAATTAGATATAAACTCTATCAGAAAATGGATAGTATTTTAATTGAAGAAGCACCCATGATTCCTTTGTACTATGATCAAGTGATCCGTTTTTCACAAAAAAATGTGCAAGGTTTAGGCATCAATCCTATTGACATGCTAGATTTAAGAAGAGTAAGGAAAATAGATTAAAAAACAGATTCCTTGATTTTTTGAGCTAATTTCTTTTTTACATTCACAGGAAAACTTCGGTCACCCATCAAAACATCTACCATATAATCGGCAAATTTTTGACCATACTTTTTCATCAGTATATTTCGCAAAGGATTCTTTTTATAGAAGTAACTTGCTAGATACTCTCCAGAACGTAATTCTGGTATTAATTTTTCGTGTAGTTTCTGTTCGTAAAGTTCTTTAGCTACTTCTAGATTTAATTTACTCTCAACAATAGCTTCAGCAACTAACTTTCCGCTGTAGATTGCATTAGATATTCCTTCTGCTGTTATTGGTTCAGCAAAACCTGCAGCATCACCTATTAAAAAGGTTCTCCCTTTTACAAATCCATCAGTTCTAGCAGAAAGTGGAATTTGAAACCCATGTTGTTCTTCATGCAAAATTTCTGTAATCCCTAAAGTTTCTATGTATTCTCGGTAATATTCTTTAAGATTAATTCGCTTTTTTTTGGTGGTAAGAATTCCTAAAGACAAATGGTTTTTCTTTGGAAAACACCAACCATAACCTTCAGGAGCTACATCAAAATCAAAGCGTACATTTTTTGATAAACGATCAAAATCTTCTTTTGGTACGGTTACTTCATATTCTAAAGCAGGAATTAAATTTCGTGTTTCTTTCGTCCAACCAGCTAGTTTTGCAGTAGGACTTAGAACACCATCGGCCGCAATGAGAAATTTAGCTTGAATATCACCTTGTGAAGTTTTGCATACTACAAGTTCTTCAGATTGATTGATTCCTGTTAGTTTATGATTTTGTAATAAGTCAATTCCAGATTTCTGTGCTTCTTTTACAATCAAATGATCGAAAGTATCCCTCATAATCATTGTAATCACTGGATTTTCTCGAGAAATGGTAAAACATTGTTTCCCAATGTAATTGTCAACTTGGTGAAACTCACGCTCAATTACAGAAGAAATATCTATTGGTAGGTTTTTACGACCTCTATAGACAAATCCGCCACCACAGGTTTTATACCTAGGCAACGTTTCTTTTTCTATAATACAAACCTTAATTCCTTTTTGAGCTAGATAAAAAGCAGTTGCTGCTCCGGAAGGACCGCTACCAACAATAGCTACATCATAGATTTTCATGGAGATATATCTTTTAATTTGATTCTAGCTAAAATAGGGAAGTGGTCTGAATATTCTACGTCAAAAGTTTTAAAATTATTGACGTCAAAATTGTTGTCAGGTAGAATAAAGTCGATACGCATTGGGTATAGATAATTAAATGTTTTACCCATGCCTTTTCCTGCTATTTTAAAAGCATCTTGTTTGTCTTTTTTTATTTGACGATAAACCCAAGAAAAAGCTGTATTATTAAAATCTCCACAAATAATTTTTTTGCCTTTCCATTCTTTTTCGTGAGCTAGAAATTGTTCTACTTGAGCAGCTTGTTTTTGAAAAGATGCTTTTATTCTTCGTAGTAATCTATCAGAATTCTTTTCGCCAAAATTTTGTTTATCAGGATTGATTTTTAACGATTCTAAATGAATATTATAAACTCTTATGGTATCAGTTCCTTTTAAAACATCAGCAAAAATGATATTGTTAGCACTGTTTTTTAAATTTAAAGAACCTGAATTAATAATTTGATAATTGGAATAAATAGCTAAGCCAAATTTATTAGTCTTAGATTTTGTTTTGATGTATTTGTATGGATAAGATATTTCAAGGTTTTCAGCTTCATAAAACTCTTGTATTGTTAAAATATCAGGTTTTTTTTCTGCGATAAATTGTGAAGCTTTTTCTGCAATAGCATCTTTATTTGTCCACTTATAATGGTTAAACATTCGCACATTATAACTCATCACTTTAATATCATCATTCAATAAGATTTTCTTCTCTGTGAACTTGACAATACTGCTAATGTATCCAAAACCAAGAATAATGATGACAGCAGAAATTATAAAGTATTTCTTTAATTGTACAATCCAATAAATTGCAAATAACAAGTTTAATAAAAATAGTAATGGAACAGCTAAGCTTAGGACTGTAAAACCAGGACTAGATTTGGGTGAGATAAAAGGTAGTAGATAAGAAAACAGCAAGAGTAACGCTAGTATCGTATTGATAAAAACGATTATTTTATTGCCAAAACCACTCTTTTTCATTTTAATTATTTTTTCTACTTACCTTGTTTAAAAAGGAACTCCTTTTCTTCTTTAGTCAAAGTATCATAACCAGATTTGCTAATCTTGTCTAGAATTGCATCAATTTTCGCTTGATTGTCTGACTTTACTTTAACTGTGGTTGTTTTTTTCTTTGATTTGTAAACCGTTTGCATTGGTTTCTTTTTAGTAGAGAACATATTTGTCAACCACCCAAAAAGATTTATCTGTTTATTGCTAGCTTGTGATACATAAAAATAGCCGAATAATGCTCCACCTAAATGGGCTATATGACCACCGCCATTTCCACCAGCAAGAGAAATTAAATCAAATAAAATAAAGAACGCTGCCAAATGCCAAACTTTTACATAACCAATAAATCGAAATTGTAATTGATAATTTGGAATATAAGTTGATATTCCTATCACAATTGCAGTAATTCCGGCTGAAGCACCCACCATTGTATGAAGTTTACCTTCAAATAATGGAAAATAACTATAACTCAGTAAATAAGTGATTCCGCCAAAAAAAGTTCCTAAAATATAGAAATTGAGCAACTGTTTTGGAGTAAAATATTCTAAAAATAATCGTCCAAAAAAATGAAGAATAAGACAGTTAAAGAGAATGTGTAAAAATCCACCATGTAAAAATCCGTAAGAGATAATTGTCCAGGGTTTTGTGATAAAAATATCGAAAGAAGATGATAAAGCAAACCATTGATATATGAAGCTCGATTGTTTACCGTACAAACCAGAAAATGAACTTGAAATTAATGTGATGATAAAAACAGCAACATTTATGTAAATCAATTGTTCTACAATATTTGCCGTTTTAAATTTTGTTTGTAAATCTTTAAAAACACTCATTTATTTCCAGCGTTTAAATTGTTTGTTTTTCCAATAATAGGCTAATATAAAACCAATAATAGCTCCACCAATATGCGCAAAATGCGCTACGTTTCCAACCGAGTATTTAGTCATGCCAAAGAATAAATCCCCTAATAAAATTAGAGGGATAAAGTATTTCGCAGCAATCGGTACTGGAAAAAATATTAAAGCAAGTTTTGCATCTTTAAAATACATACCAAAGGCAACTAAAACACCATAGACAGCTCCTGAAGCCCCAACTGCTGGAGTATGATAAAGGCTATAAAATTCAGTTAATTCCTCTTTAGATAGTGTAATGATGTCTGCATAGTTAGTATATATTCCTGTATCTAAGATATTAGAAATATTATCTGGATTTAGACCATTCTGAATTAAAACTTCATAAAATCCATTAAACTGATAATAGTTAATTAATGAATAGATTAAACCTGCTCCAATACCTGCAGAGAAGTAAAAGAATAGAAATTTATTTCTTCCCCACATCTGTTCTAGAGGAGTTCCAAATGCCCATAAACCATACATATTAAAGAGTATATGAGGGAAACTTCCATGCATAAACATATGCGAAACATATTGCCAGATACCAAAATGTTCATTTTTTGGAAAATGTAATGCTAGTATATTTGTTAGATCTACATCAACTATTTGAGGAGCAACAAATAAAATCACATTGATAATAATCAAATGTTTTATTCCTTCTGTAAGTTTGATTCCATTCATATTTTAACGAGCAAATAATTGATCAATTTCTTCTAACGTAAGTGTCTTAAAAGTTGCTTTTCCAGAAGGACAAATACTTGGTTCTTTACAAGAAAACAAATTATTAACTAAACTTTCTTGTTCTTTTTGTGATAAAATAGCCCCTGTTTTAATAGCCAATGATTTTGAAAAAGACTTAGCCATCAAATCAAAGGGATTAAAATTGGCGTCTGGAACATCTAGATTAATATTTTCTAATAATTCTTCTAAAACGGTGGTTATTTTACTTTCAGAAATAGCAACCGGAGTTCCTTTAATAGTTACGGATTCTTTTGTAAACTCATCAAAATGAAAACCAACATTTTCTAATTCTGATTTTAAAGTATAAATCATTTCTATTTCAGCTGATGAAAATGAGATGGTAATTGGAAATAATAGTTGTTGACTGTGAACTTCCTTAACTGTCGTGTTTTCTAGAAACTCTTCAAATAATACACGTTGATGTGCTAATGATTGATGAATTAAAACCACACCAGACTTTATAGAACTTAATAAATACTTACGTTGAATCTGTAAAGTTTTATTTGCTTCCTGTACATTTTCTTGATGAAATAAAGATTCTTGTTGTGCTACTTCATCAGTAGTTGCATATAAAGATTCCCAATTCTCATTATTTTTTTCTCTCTTATAAGGAAAATGTATTTCTTTCTGTTTCCTTTCTTTAAATGGGTTAAAATCTGGATCTACAGAGATTTTTGGTTCAGATGGTTTGGATGTTTTAGTATTAAAATTATAAGGTGTATCTAAAGTTGCATCTCTATTAAAATCTAAAACAGGAGCAACATTATATTGACCCAAGCTGTGTTTAATAGTGGCTCTTAATATTGCATAAACAGCTTTTTCATCATCAAATTTTATTTCTGTTTTAGTAGGATGAATATTAATATCGATACTTTTAGTTGGAACCGTTAAATATAAAAAATAGGAGGGATGAGATCCATGTTCAAGTAAACCATCAAATGCTGCAGAAACGGCATGATGTAAATAAGGACTTTTTACAAAACGATTATTGACAAAAAAGAATTGTTCACCTCTTTTTTTCTTTGAGAAAGCTGGTTTTGCAACAAACCCTTTCATGGAAATCATTTCAGTTTCTTCTGAAACAGGAACTAATTTCTCATTCATTTTTGCACCAAAAATAGCTACGATTCTCTTCCTTAAATTGCTATTTTTTATATGATATACTTCATTTTCATTATGATGTAAGCTAAATGAAATTTCAGGATGTGCTAAAGATACACGCTGAAACTCATCAATAATGTGTCTGGTTTCTACCGTGTCAGATTTTAAAAAATTTCTCCTTGCTGGAATATTGTAAAATAAGTTTTTTACAGCAATGTTTGTTCCTGTAGGAGTAGCAATCATTTCTTGATAACTGACTTTACTGCCTTCAATTTTTATGTGGGTACCTAACTCTTGTGTGTCTTGTTTGGTTTTCATCTCTACGTGAGCAATCGCAGCAATAGAAGCCATTGCTTCACCTCTAAAACCTTTGGTATGTAATTGAAATAAATCTTCTGCGGCTTTTATTTTTGAGGTTGCATGTCGCTCAAAAGAAAGTCTAGCATCTGTTGTGCTCATTCCTTTTCCATCATCAATAACCTGTATTAATGTTTTTCCAGCGTCTTTAAGAATAAGTTTAATAGCGGTTGCATTTGCATCTATAGAGTTTTCAAGTAATTCTTTCACAACTGAAGCTGGACGTTGAACGACTTCTCCTGCAGCTATTTGATTCGCAACATGATCTGGTAAGAGTTGAATAATGTCTGACATTATTTTTTACTAAAAATTGATAGATCAAAATCTATGATGAATAAAAAAATAAGAACTAAAACAGCAATAATATATAATACAACTTTGTTTGTATTTCTTTCCGGACCGTCTAATTCATAGATCTGATTGTCTACTTCAATAGCAGTTTTTTCTCCTTTAAGTTCACTAATGGCATTAGTGATTTTTCCTTTTAGACCTTTGCTACTTCCAGTGGTACTTCTAAATTCATCAAATTTATGTTTGATTTCATAAGGATTGCCATCGCCTTTATAGTATCTAGGCTTGTAATCAAATTTTTTGTTTTTTCTTTTTATAACTCCCATTCAATGATCTCTAAGTTCATTTAAAAACTACAAATATTAGACCAATACTCTGTAGTCTGTCAAAGTTACTTAATAATAAAATAATGGTCAAGGTTTGTTGGTAAGTTCCGCTGTTAAATAAAAGGTAAAGCGGCCATTTTAATTGCAGCAATGGCACATTCAATTCCTTTGTTTCCTAATTTACCGCCAGAACGGTCTAGGGACTGTTGTTTAGTATTGTCTGTCAATACACAGAAGATAACCGGCGTATTGTATTTAATGTTAAGATCAACAATACCTTGTGTTACACCTTCACAAACAAAATCGAAATGTTTTGTTTCTCCTTGTATCACATTTCCAATGGCAATGATGGCATTTAAATTTTGAGTTTCTAGCATTTTCTTACAACCAAATACTAATTCGAAACTACCTGGAACATCCCAAGAAATTATATTTTCTTGTTTGGCACCACAATCTAATAAGGCTTCAATTGCTCCTTTGTGAAGATTTTTAGTAATTTCTGGATTCCACTCAGAAACAACAATCCCAAACCGAAAATCTTTCGCGTTTGGGATTGTTGTCTTATCGTAATGTGATAAATTAGTTGTGGCCATAGATACTATTGAGCGTATTTAGCGCTATAAATATATTTGTCTATATCCTTACCGTTTTCGGTTGTTGGATAATTATCTTTAATTCTAGTGAATAATTTTTCAGCCTTCGCAAATTCACCTAAATCCATAGCAGTTTTACCTGCTTTAAATAAAAATAATGGCGTTGTAAATTCATTATCTTTTTTGTTGGCTGCTTTTTCATAGTACTCTAAAGCATCTGCTTGTTGATCAATATCAGCAAAAGCATCTCCAATAGCGCCTAAAGCAGTCGGACCTAATAATTCGTCATCAGAGGTGAACTTACTTAAGTACTCTATAGCTTTTTGATACTCTTTCATTTTTAAATAAGAAACACCAGCATAGTAGTTAGCAATGTTTCCAGCTTTGGTTCCACTATATTTAGTTGCTATATCCAGAAAACCATATTTTCCATCAGCACCTGCTAAACCAAGTTGTAATATAGAATCTGTACCAGAATTAGCTGCAATCGCTTCATCAAAGTATTTTCTTGGAAAAGCTAATTCGTTAGAAGCTTCGGTCTCTTGAGGTTCTACAATGTACTTATTGTACCCTAAAAAACTTAAGATTAAAACAATCACCACAACCAACCCATAAAATAAAGGTTTGCTATTTTTCTCAATCCATTGTTCTGATTTAGAAGCCGTTTCGTCTAAAGTATTAAAAACCTCTGCAGTTGTGCTCTGCATATCTGCTGCATGTTGCTCTTTCTTATCTTTCGGTTTAAACCCTTTTTTCTTATATGTTGCCATACTTTATTTAAAAAATTAGTAGGCGCAAAAATAGTTTTTTTAATTGGATTTTGAAAGCCAATATATCGTAAATTTTCAATAATTTGCAGAACCTTATTCACTACGATTTTTAGTTATGTATTTGCAAAAAATATCTTTAGTAAATTTTAAAAACTTCGATTCTAAAACTTTCGAGTTTAAAGAGAAAATAAACTGTTTTATAGGTCAGAATGGTGTTGGTAAAACCAATGTATTAGATGCTATTTATTATTTGTCTTTTGCAAAGAGTTATTTCAATCCGATAGCTGTTCAGAATATTCAACATGAGAAAGGTTTCTTTATGATTGAAGGTGATTATTCTATTAATGATAGACAAGAAAAGATAATTTGTAGTTTAAAAAAGGGGCAAAAGAAAATTTTAAAGAGAAATGGGAAAGCTTATGAAAAGTTTTCCGACCATGTTGGCCAAGTACCGCTTGTTATTATTTCTCCATCTGATAGGGACTTGGTTACAGAAGGAAGTGATACTCGAAGAAAATTTATTGACGGTGTCATTTCTCAACAAGATAAGAAGTATCTACAAGATTTAATTGCATATAACAAAGTACTTTCTCAACGAAACGCTTTATTAAAATACTTTGCTGCCAATAGAACATTTGACGCTACAAACCTTGAAGTTTATGATGATCAATTGGTTAATTATGGAACCAATATTTACGATAAGAGAAAACAGTTTTTAGAGAATTTTATTCCAATTTTTAATCAAAAATATCAAATCATCTCTAATGATAAAGAGCAAGTTGACTTGGTTTACAATAGTCAATTACATATTACATCTTTCAGGGATTTATTAAAAAATAGCTTAGAAAAAGATAAAATTCTTCAGTATACTACAGTTGGAATTCATAAAGATGATTTGAGTTTTGAGATAGGAGAATATCCTATTAAGAAATTTGGTTCTCAAGGTCAACAAAAATCGTATTTGATTGCTTTAAAATTCGCTCAGTTTGAGTTTATCAAGCAACAATCTGATTTAGTACCGATTCTTTTGTTGGATGATATTTTTGATAAATTAGACGAACATCGTGTTGCACAAATAATTGAATTGGTTAATAATGATGAATTTGGACAAATTTTTATCACCGACACACATTCAGATAGAACAGAGAAAGTGATTCAGCAAAGTAATAAACCGTATCAAATCTTTAAATTGTAGTTTTAAGTCTCAAAGTCTCAAAGTCTCAAAGTCTCAAAGTCTCAAAGTCTCAAAGTCTTAAAGTCTCAAAGTCTCAAGTGAAAATATCATTCATTATTAAACAGTATAAAGTAATAGTAACTAAGTAACATAAAAATGGCGAAGAGAGAAAACGAATCAAATCCAATTAAAGACTTAATGGATTCTTTTATAAAAGAGAATAATCTTAGTAAAGGGATGCGAAAGATTAAGATTGAAGAAGCTTGGCAAAATTTAATGGGACAGGGAGTTACTTCTTACACTGAGTCAGTTCAATTGCAAAATTCTACTTTAATTATCCGTTTATCATCCTCTGTATTAAGAGAAGAATTGAGCTATGGTAAAGATAAAATCATTAAAATGATTAATGATGAAATGGGTGAGGACGTTGTATCAAAAATTATGTTGGTATAAAAAAAACTCGTCACATTTCTGTAACGAGTTTCTCTAAATATATTTAAAAAAGAATTTGCTTAAAACATCTCTCTACCAGAGAAATGGAAATTTCCTTCAATTTGTGCATTTTCATCACTATCAGAACCATGTACAGCATTTTCTCCCATAGAAGTAGCATATAACTTTCTGATGGTTCCTTCTGCAGCATCTGCAGGGTTTGTAGCTCCAATTAATGTTCTAAAGTCTTCAACTGCATTATCTTTTTCTAAGATTGCTGCAATAATAGGACCTCTTGTCATAAATTCTACCAATTCTCCAAAGAATGGGCGTTCGTTATGAACTGCATAAAAAGTTTCCGCATCATTTTTTGTCATTTGCGTTTTTTTCAATGCTACAATTCTAAATCCAGCTGCATTAATCTTTTCTAAGATTGCTCCAGTATGTCCGTTTTCAACACCATCAGGCTTAATCATGGTGAATGTTCTATTTGTTGCCATTTTTGTTTTTTAATGTTTTTAAAATCGCGGCAAAAGTACGTAAATTTTTAATAAAATTGTATCTTCGCCTCTTATGATTTTGAAACAATTTAACGAATTACAATCCTATTTAGAATCGCCTAGAAACATTGTTATTGTTGGGCATAGAAATCCAGATGGAGATGCCATGGGATCTACTTTAGGATTATATCATTACTTTAAAAAGAAAGGACATCAACCAACAGTTGTAGTTCCTAACGAATATCCAGACTTTTTACATTGGTTACCTGGTTCAGAAACTACCTATCGATTTGATTGGCAGAACACACAATCTCAAAGAGCTATCAAAAATTCTGACATTATATTTTTATTAGATTTTAATGCTTTACATCGAGTGGGGAACGACATGCAAAATACCTTAGAAGGATATGAAAACGATTTTGCTTTAATTGATCATCATCAACAACCTGATGATTTTACATATATGTTTTCAGATGTAGAAATGTGTTCTACTTGTCAAATGGTCTATCACTTTATAGAAAAGATGGGAGATGTTGATTTAATTGATGCAGATATAGCAACGTGTTTGTATACTGGTATTATGACAGATACGGGTTCTTTCAGGTTTCGTTCTACTACAAGTTTAACACATAAAGTAATAGCAAATTTAATTGATAAAGGAGCAGAAAACGATAGAATTCACAGCAATGTATACGATTCTAGTTCTTATGGACGTTTACAATTGCTAGGACAAGCTTTACAAAATTTAAAGGTATTGCCAGATTATAAAACGGCCTATATAACAATTACTGAAGCTGAAAAAGCAGCAAATAATTTTAAGAAAGGTGATACAGAAGGTGTAGTAAATTATGCATTGTCTGTGGCAGGAATTGTAATGGCAGCGATTTTTATAGAAGATAAAGAGCAAAACCTAATCAAAATTTCCTTTAGATCAAAAGGTTCTTTTTCTGTAAATCAGTTTTCTCGAGAAAATTTTAGTGGTGGAGGGCATGATAATGCCGCAGGAGGAAAATCACTTTTATCAATGGCAGAAACAGTTGAAAAATTTATTAGCTTATTACCAGAAAATAAAGAAAAATTAGTCACTTCTTATGAAGAGTAGAATTTTCATTTTTTTAATTTTAATTGGATTTACTTCTTGTTCTGAGCAAGAAGCTAGAAGACCTGTTACGGCAAGTAAAACCTATACATTGGCTGCTACAACTGAAAGTTTGAAGAAAATTAACAGTTTAGAGGAAGCTAAAATTGAAAACTACATTTTAAAAGATAGTTTGAATAATTATATTCGTTCTTCTAATGGATTTTGGTATCAATATATTACCAAGATTGATGAAGATACTACGAAACCCAAAAAAGGAGATGTAGTAGAATTACAGTATGATTTTGTAGATTTGAACGATCAAATTATCTACTCTAAAGATCAAATTGGAACTAAAAAATATAAAGTAGATAAAGAAGATTTTATCCCAGCCATACAAATGGGTGTTAAAATAATGAAAGTAGGAGAAACAGTTAAATTTATCATACCCTCGTACAATGCATTTGGCGTTGTAGGAGATCAAAATAAAATTGGAATTAACCAATCGATTATAAGTAGAGTAAAATTAATAAATAAAAATAAATAACAATGAGTATTAAAAAAGTTTTTGCGCTTATGCTAATTGCAACTTCTATGATTTCTTGTAGTAATCAACCAAAAGAAGTAACATCATTAAATAGTAAAGTTGATTCTGTAAGTTATGCAGTAGGTTTAACTATGTCACAACAATTAAAGAGTAATTTTCAAGAAGTAAACGAAGACATTCTTTTACAAGCTATTAGAAATGGATTAGATTCTACGAATCTATTAATAGATATTAAGGATGCACAAACAGTTATTAGACCTTATTTTCAAAAAAAGCAACAAGAACAAGCGAAAGAAAGACAAGAGAAAGCTTTAAAAGAGGCAGAATCTAAATATGCTGATAATAAAAAAGCAGGTGAAGACTTTATTGCAGCTAACAAATCGAAAAAAGGAGTCGTAACAACTGCGAGCGGTCTACAGTATATTGTTTTGAAAGAAGGAAAAGGAGCGACCCCAAAACCTACTGATAAAATAAGAATTCACTATCACGGGACTACAATCAAAGGAGAAGTATTTGACAGTTCTGTTGATAGAAAAAATCCATATGAATCTAATGCAAATCAATTCATCACAGGTTTTAATGAAGCTTTGTCATTAATGAAAGAGGGAGCAAAGTACAAAGTATTTATTCCTCAAGAATTAGCCTATGGAGCGCAACAAAGAGGAGCGTTAATTCCACCTTTATCAGCATTAGTTTTTGAAATAGAATTATTAAAAATTTTAGATAAATAATGAAAAAGTTAGTTTATTTTTTAATTTCACTGGCACTGTTTTCTGCATGTGAAAAAGCAGCATACAAAGATCTTGAAGATGGTCTTTATGCAGGTATTGAAACAGAGAAAGGTACAATTATAGTAGAATTATACGCAGATGAAGTACCACTAACTGTTGCAAATTTTATTACGTTAGCAGAAGGAACTAATCCTAAAGTTGTAGATTCTTTGAAAGGCAGATATTATGACGGACTAACTTTTCATAGGTTAGTAAAAGACTTTATCGTTCAAGGTGGAGATCCACTGGCAAATGGTAGAGGTGGACCAGGATATACTTTCTATGATGAATTTAATCCAAAATTAAGACATGATAGTAAAGGTGTTTTATCAATGGCTAATTCTGGCGTTAATAGTAATGGAAGTCAGTTTTTTATTACCTACAAACCAACACCATGGTTAGATGGTTATACACAAAATGATGAACTAAAAGATTGCAGCAATCCAAGAGTTGGTTGTCATTCAGTATTTGGTAAAGTTGTGAGTAGTTTTGATGTCTTAGATTCTTTAGCTCAAACAGATGTTATTAAAAAGATTGAAATAGTTAGAAAAGGAGCTGCAGCTAAAGGTTTTGATGCTGTTAAAGTCTTTGAAGAAGAGTTCTCTAAAGGAGCTGAAAAAGAGAAGCAACGACTAGCAGAATTAGAAAAACTAGAAATAGAAAGACTTGAAAAGTTTTTAAAAGATAAAGAAGTTTTCTATGAGAAAATGAATGTCAAAAAAGCAAAGAAACAAGAATCAGGTTTGCAAATTTTAACCTTTAAAACAGGTAAAGGGAAAAAATTCAATTCAGC
>Ga0075467_10001095_pt1 | contig 22389 bp, 25 predicted proteins | sample DEB08_DNA_9_FD_75067 | JGI IMG/M metagenome (GOLD analysis project Ga0075467, IMG submission 75067) | Aqueous microbial communities from the Delaware River and Bay under freshwater to marine salinity gradient to study organic matter... | ecosystem: Environmental > Aquatic > Marine > Coastal ... | reverse complement strand
TTGTTGCTGCACTATTCAATTAGACACTTTAAGAAGAGTTTCGTTGCGGCTTTCAACACTTTTAATAAACCACTTAGCCTCTTGTAAATGTGAACGAATAAATTGACTGTCTGAAGTGTTCTTAACGCTTTTGCTCATCGCTGCATATTGCTGATTGACGTTGAGTTTAGGTAGGTTATCTGGGTTAAGTTCTACTTTCCATCGGCCATTTTTCTTAGAAACAGATACATCAGGAATTACGTATTCCGATTCACCTGTAACAATGGCGGTACCAGGCCTAGGATTAAGGGTTTGCAACAGGCGCATGGCTTCCCGCAACTCTTCTTCTTTGAGACGAGTTTTTCGCATTAGGGTACGATAGTCTTTACTACCTATCAGATCACAATAATCAGTAATCAACATCTTGGCTTCTTTTAACCAAGGTGTGTCTGGTGCAAATTGCCGTAATTGGATCAGTAAACATTCTTGTGCGCTGCGAGCACCTGAGCCTATCGGATCGAACATCTGAATGCGTTTAAGTACGACTGCAACTTCGTCCAGTTCAATCTCTTCATCATCCATACTGGCTAGGACTTCTTCTGTACTAATAGTCAAATAACCAGCTTCATCTATAGAGTCGATAATGGCCATCGCAATAGCAATATCGGTATCGCTAAAATGGGTTAAACGCATTTGCCAAAGCAAATGGTCTTGAATATTATCTGTAGTTTCACCTTGAAATACTTGGTCATCATCGCCTGCTGAGCCTGCACTGCTCATAGAGGACGGTGCTGATGAAGCACTTAAATATTCATCCCAAGTACTATCTAATGGTAAATCTTCTGGTATATCATTATTTTGCAGGGCATCGCCGCTATCGACACTATCCGCATTGACTTCAACTTGGGTGCTGTCGCTATCTTTACTATCGGCACTGTGGTTAGTTTCAAGGGCTTTTTCGCCAGTACCACTATCATTTGACTCGTCTACTTCTAACAATGGATTAGAATCTAGAGCTTCTTGAATTTCAGCTTGTAAATCCAAAGTAGACAATTGCAATAGCTTAATAGCTTGTTGCAGCTGCGGTGTCATTGTAAGTTGTTGGCTAAATCTTAACTGTAAAGAGGGTTTCATTAAATTCTTATGTTTAATCTGTTGTTGTTATTAGCCGAGATGAACTCTTCATTCTAGAAATTACAGCGTGTTGTCGAAGTTATCCCACATCAATCATAAAATACTAATCAAGTTCGCTTGCTTGACAGCTTTGCTGGAAGCTTAATATTTTAAGTAATACTCTTTTAACTATAGCCTGAATTGTTCACCTAGGTATACATCTCTTACACGTTGATCACTTAAAACTTCTTCCGAAGTGCCAGAAGCTATCAACTCGCCATGGCTCACTATGTATGCTTTTTCACATACATCTAAGGTTTCACGCACGTTATGATCGGTAATTAATACACCTAGACCTCTATCGCGTAATTGTTGAATTATTTTTTTAATGTCGTTAACTGAAATGGGATCAACCCCAGCAAAGGGTTCGTCTAATAATATAAATTCTGGATCAGCCGCCAAGGCTCGCGCAATTTCTACTCTTCTGCGTTCACCGCCAGACAGACTCATACCTAAACTATTGCGAATATGGTTGATATTAAATTCGTCCAATAATGAGTCGGCCTGTTGTTCTCGCTGTTCTTTTGATAATTCTTTACGAGTTTGTAATATCGCCATCAGATTTTGATATACGGTTAGCTTTCTGAATATTGATGCTTCTTGTGGTAAATAACCTATGCCTTGCCTAGCACGCACATGCATTGGTTGCAGAGTAAGATTCTGTTGATCAATATAGATGTCACCTTTGTCTAAAGGTACTAGCCCAACAATCATATAAAAAGTGGTGGTTTTACCAGCGCCATTTGGCCCTAATAAACCCACTATTTGACCAGTCGATACTTCAATGCTGACATCCCTTACAACTTGTCTAGACTTATAAGACTTAGCTAAATGTGTGGCTTTCAATACGGCCATTAAGGTTGTTCATCCTGTTGGGCTGTTTCAAGTTCTTTAGGCTTTGATACAGGCTGGAATGTGGTAATAACACGGCCACTTTCTTGATCGCTACCTTGAGCTATGATTTGTTCAAGTTCCATATTAAATGTGATTGATTTGCCTTGCACACTACTAGAATTCTGCTTTATCTCAGCATTCCCCTCTAATGATAGGGAGCGAGTTTGACGATGGTATTCAATCTTATCTGCCTTGGCAGTGACCATGCTGCCATCTTCTTGTTGTTGAGAATATGTAGCAGGGTTACCAGTGGCGATAAATATTTCATTGCCTTCACCCTTGCTGGCATCAATTTCTAAATCATCTGCACTGACTTTTAAAGATCCTTGTAGGATCACAACATTGCCTTGGTAAGTTGCTCTTTTGGCAATGCCATCAGCATTTTGGTACAAGGAAGCCAGTTCAATTTTTTTAGTAAAATCATCTTTCCCAGCATAACTATTAGTCGAAAATAATAACGTTGCTAAAAAACTAGTACGGAACAGACGGTTGGTAAACGGTTTTAACATGGTCTAATAACTCATATTTTTGGGTTTCTAGGCTAGCGGTGAAGCCATTACTGTTTATCACATAATTTGGGCCAATAATTTCGACTGGCTGATCTGAATACATGGTCTTTTCCGCTAGGTTTACTTCGACAAAATTGGTGCGGATGACTTGTATATAACCTTGCTTATCAAGGCTGGTGATTTCTACATCGGTTTCAAATTGGATCCGTTGATCTTCATATAATGTACCTTCCTGTGCGTCTACTTTCCATGGGTGAAGTGATTGAGCAAATAACAAATAGTTAGGTTGTTTAAACAATGTGAACCCAAGGAGGTCAAAATTTTCCATCTTTTGGGCAAAAACCTGATGATTTATCTGACCCAATTTATCATACAATGTGCTGCGCATCTTACTTGCTTGGTAATTAGGAACCCAAGCGTCTTCTGTTTGCGAGTCTACCTTTAATACTTCTTTAGCAAGCCAGCCGGGAAGACTCAAGGCTAATGCTAGTAAAAATAACACCACAATACACAGGGTAACGCGATTCATATACTGGCGCTGTGTATGGTATGTAACTGCCCATGAGACAGCAGGATTAAATCGCATAATTCACGCACTGCCCCAAATCCACCTTTAGTCCGAGTCTGATAGTGCGCCTGTGCAGCTAAAACCGGGTGACCATCTTGTACACATATATTACATTGCGACACCTTAAACATGCCTAAGTCAGGCATATCATCCCCTATTGCAGCAGTCTCACTCATAGTAACGGATATTTTATTTTGTATGGCTTGCAAAGCTGGCTGTTTGTCTTCACAACCTTGATAAATATGTTGAACTCCTAGAGATGTCATCCGCTGCTCTACCATATTTGAATTACGCCCAGTGATAACCGCAACTTGCACACCAATTTTTTGTAATGCTTTGATCCCGTAGCCATCTCGTGTATGGAATGCTTTAAGCTCCTCTCCATTTTGACCCATGTAAATTCGGCCGTCCGAAAATACACCATCAACATCACAGGCTAATAGTTTTATTTGCTTAAATTGTATTATTAGTTTTTTATCAATCGGTCCATAAGGAGTCATTAACATAGACATTAAATAATACCTGCTTGAAGCAGTATCTGCATATTGATAGCCCCTATTGGTTTGCCATTATTATCAGTTAAAAAAAGCGAACTTATTTTATGTTTTTGCATGAGTGTAAGGACTTCGGCAGCCAACATTTCTGGTTTAGCTGTAATGCAGTTGGGGGTCATAACCTCATGGATTTTAGTTTTGTGAATATCTATTCTATCGTCAAGTATTCTGCGTAAATCACCGTCTGTGAAAATACCCAATAATTGACCATCGTCATCGATCACTCCAGCCATACCTAAGGCTTTTTGTGAAATAACTAATAAAACTTCACGCAAATTTTGTTGTTCTGAGACCAAAGGTAAAGATTGTTCTGTGACCATCACGTCTTCTAATTTAATTAAGAGCTTTCTACCTAATGAACCACCTGGGTGAGACAATGCAAAGTCTTCAGACGTAAAACCTCTTGCATCGAGAAGTGCGACGGCGAGTGCATCACCCATAACTAAGGTCGCAGTTGTGCTTGAAGTAGGCGCAAGACCTAATGAACAGGCTTCTTGCTCAACTTTGATGCACAGATTAACGTCGGCATATTTGCCAAGGGTACTTTGAGGGTTTGATGTCATAGCAATAATAGGCACACCCATGCGCTTTACCACAGGGATTAATGCTAATAGTTCGGAAGTTTCGCCTGAGTTTGAAATGGCTAACAAGATATCTTGTTTGGTGAGCATACCTAAATCACCATGGTTGGCTTCCGCAGGGTGCATAAAAAATGCGGGTGTGCCTGTGCTGGCTAATGTGGCTGATATTTTATGGCCAATATGACCTGACTTCCCCATCCCGCAAACAATTATTTTACCCTCGCAAGGTAAAATTAATTGACAAGCCTCTACAAAAGAATCATCGATATATTGGGCTAATTGCGCGATTGCTCGTTGTTCAATTTCTAATACTTTTAAGGCTGATTGTTTAATCATAGTGTGATTCTAAGCGTCGCTGTATTAACTAAATAACAAATATTGATAAGCACAGAAGCAAGTAATTAGACACATACCTTCCATTCGGTTAATACATCTGCTTCCTTTTAAATTAAAACTAAATACGATGAGTAATATTGTCAGCCCTAACATCACGTAACTGTCCCGTGTAGCCGCATTTTCATCTATTACTCCTGGGGCGATAAGACCTGGCATAGCCAGTACCGCCAAGAGATTAAAAATATTTGAACCAATTATATTACCTAACGCTAAATCATCTTCGTTTTTCAACACTCCTGCAATGCAAGCCGCCAGTTCTGGTAAACTTGTACCAATAGCGATAATGGTTAAGCCAATGACTAATTCACTTAAACCAAAGTAGCGTGCTATCACTTCCGCAGAATCTACCATAAAGTAGGCGCTGGTTGGCAACAGTATCATACCCACTATTAACCACATAACGGCTATTGAAGTTGATACACCAGAAGGAATTTCATTTTCAGTTTCAGGTTGTAAAGGGTCGCCTTTTTCCATATTGAAAGACACCCAAGTGAGTCCACCAATAACAGCAAAAAATAAAGTGATTAAGATAATCCCCTCTATTTTGAGTAACAAATGATCAGACAAGAAATATACAGCCAGAAGGCTTACCAGCAATAACACCGGCATTTCTTTTTTTAGGGTACTTGATGCAATAGAGAGAGGTTTAAGTAGGGCTGTTAATCCTAGTACTAAAGCAATGTTAGTAATATTTGAACCGAGAGCGTTACCCACTGCAGTATCTATATTGCCGTTGAATGAGGCTGTGGCAGCTATCATGATTTCTGGAGCAGATGAGCCCATAGCCACAATAGTGAGGCCTATGATCATAGGTGAAACACCTATGTTTTTAGCTAACACTGAGGCGCCAAAGACAAATCTATCTGCGCCCAAACTCAAAACAATAAGCCAAACCAGGAAATAACAAGCTTCTAAAATCACAAAATTTCACTTCTAGTTTTGTTAGGGATTAAAATAATTAAATTCAATTGTCGCAAAAAGCAAAGGCTTTGCATATGAATGTTAGAATAATTTAGTGTCGAAATTTTTTTGCCCCCCCAAGGGTCCTTTAACCAAATGTATATTTACAATGGGTTGATATATGCTTGAACTGTAATGAAAGCATGTATGCTTGTAGAATTTGATTTACTTTTTATGGATAAGATAGCAGCAAGTTAGACCCAATAATCTTATTATTAATAGGCAACGTTAAGCTATTGTTCAGTAATAGTTGTATTAAATCGAATATACCTTGTTACTTTTTGTCTTTGTTCTTTTATGCAGAAAACTAATACAATAAAGGGGCCTTGTAGTTAGGTTTTTATACTTAGCTCTATCAACAACATTGGAATGTTCCTAGATTAATGGAAAATTTGATTGAAATTAACAATCTAACCTTTAGCCGTAGTGGTCGAGTCATATACGATGATATTTCACTGCAGATTAAAAAAGGTCAAACTACCGCTATTATGGGCCCTAGTGGTATTGGAAAAACTACCATGTTGCGCTTGATGGGAGGCCAGTTGCTGCCCGATAAAGGTGATATTAAATTTAAAGGTGAGTCTATTCCGGGTATGCGCCGCAACCGTTTATTTGAAGTGCGTAGGCAAATGAGCATGTTATTTCAAAGTGGTGCGTTATTTACTGATATGTCGGTGTTCGATAATATCGCTTTTCCGCTCAGGGAGCATACAAAGTTATCTGAGTCCATCATACACACTGTTGTGATGCTGAAATTGCAAGCTGTGGGCTTAAGAGGTGCGGCAGATTTGATGCCTGCTGAATTATCTGGGGGAATGGCACGCAGAGCGGCTCTAGCAAGAGCGATTGCTTTGGATCCAGAGTTAGTTATGTATGACGAACCATTTGCAGGGCAGGATCCTATCTCAATGGGAGTGTTAGTAAAACTGATCAAAGCCTTAAACGATGCTTTGCAATTAACCAGTGTAGTTGTGACTCATGATGTTACTGAGGTATTAACTATTGCAGATTATATTTATATTTTGGCCGAAAAAAAGATCATAGGCAGTGGTACTCCAGAACAAATTAAAAACAGTGAATCACCTCTAGTCCAACAGTTTTTGCAAGGTCAAGCAGATGGTCCGGTTCCTTTTCATTACCCTGCTAGTAGTATTGCTCAGGCTTTTTTGGGTAGTGAAGTATGAATTGGTTAATCCATTTAGGTACGAGCACCCTTAACCGTCTAGAAATGTTTGGTCGTGCCTCTTTTATGTTGTTCGGAGCCATCGTTGCTAAACCTCAACCTGTAAAAATGATTCCTCTGATTATTAAACAAATACATATAGTTGGTGTGCAGTCATTACTTATTATAGTGATATCTGGCCTATTCATTGGCATGGTAATGGCATTACAGGGTTATACTATCTTGGTTGATTATGGTGCTGAAGGCAGCCTTGGGCCTATGGTTGCCTTATCATTATTAAGAGAGCTCGGCCCAGTGGTCACCGCTTTATTGTTCGCTGGAAGGGCGGGGTCGGCGCTAACAGCTGAAATTGGTCTAATGAAAACAACGGAACAACTTAGTAGTTTAGAAATGATGGCGGTTGACCCACTGCGAAGAGTCATTGCGCCGCGCCTTTGGGCGGGCATAATATCCATGCCAATGTTAGCGTTAATTTTTAGTGCGGTTGGTATTTTAGGAGGACACTTAGTCGGCGTTGATTGGTTAGGCGTAGATTCGGGAAGCTATTGGTCTATTATGCAGTCCACTGTGGATTGGAATAAGGATGTGGTGAACGGTATTATAAAAACCATAGTGTTTGCTTTTGTGATTACTTGGATCGCCACTTTTAAAGGATATGATTCTGTACCCACCTCAGAAGGTATAAGTAAGGCAACAACAGAAACAGTCGTATTTTCGTCGTTAGCGGTACTAGGGCTAGATTTTATATTGACAGCATTAATGTTTGGAATTGAGTAAAGGAAATAGGAATGAAATCTAGAAAGTCAGAACTATTAGTGGGTGTGTTTGTTGCATTAACTATAGCTGCAGGTCTTATGCTAGCACTTAACGTGGCCAATCAAAGCATGTCCAGCAGTGAAGATACATACATATTATATGCAAAGTTTGACAACATTGGTGGGTTAAAAGTCCGCTCAGCAGTGAAAGTGGGTGGGGTAACCGTTGGTAGAGTCGACAATATTACGCTTAATAATAGTGATTTCACTCCAGTGGTGACCATGAGTATTTCGTCAGAGTTTGACCAGTTCCCAGAAACAAGTTCGGTATCAATACTTACCTCAGGTTTATTAGGAGAGCAATATATTGGTTTTCAACCTGGTTTTGCTATTGAGGGTATTGAAAACTTGGCCGAAGGTGACTACATAGAGGACACTAAATCAGCTTTGGTATTAGAAGACCTTATTGGTCAATTTTTATTTAGTAGCAACGACGGTTAATTGATGACGTTGATTGGAGAGAATAACGTGGTAAATAAATTTGCACTTCTATTATTGGGTGTGATGTTGATTTTTAGTGCTAGCATGACGCAAGCGCAAGACAAAAACCCGTACATAATGTTGGAAGATGTAGCGACCAAAACTTTCAACAGGATTAAAAAAGAACACCAGCTTATAGAAGAAAATCCAGAGCTTTTGCGAACGGTTATGGAGGAGGAGTTGCTGCCTTATGTGGATTATAATTTTTCTGCATTAAAAGTTTTAGGTAAGTATTATAAAAAAGTACCAAGAGAGAAAATCCCTGAATATATTAGTGTATTTCGTTCATACTTGATCACTACCTATGCATTGGCTATGGCCTACTACGATGGCCAAGACGTTGAATTTCAGCCTGTTCGTGATGTAACTGATGAAAGAACAGTAACAGTGAGAGCTGTGGTTAAAGAACCCGGCCGACCAGATATTAATTTAGCTTTTAAATTACGTAAAAATAAAAAAACCAATGTATGGAAAGCCTACGATATGGTTGCTGAAGGTATTAGTCTTTTATCTAGTAAACAAAGTGAGTTCCAATCTATATTGCGACAGGATGGTATACAAAAAGTGATTGATTTGATGAATAACACGATTAGTAGACCTATTAACATCGACGCAGCAAAAAAAGGAAGATAGATGACTAAATTGGACGTCATTGAGTCACCCAAAGGACACTTCATCTTACAAGGTGATTTAAATCGTAACACTATCGCTAAGTCAGACGCATTAGCAACTCTTGCTCAAAGCATTCAAATTAACTCCAGTGTTCATGCTCCCACCCTTGATATGTTAGGTGTGAGTAATTCTGATACTGCAGGGTTAGCTTGGTTGATGAACTTTTTGAAAGATAGCCAACAACAAAATTTACATTTTGAACTTAAAAACATCCCAGAAAGCTTGATAAAGCTTGCAAAAATAAGCGACGTAGACAGTTTTTTGTCGGTACAATGACCCACTATTTTACTCATCTGGACTTGTCATGGATAATCAACAAATTGAAGCGCTTCTACTCGAAACATTAAGCTTAGCCGAAGCACATGTAAAGGGTGATGGATCTCATTTTCAAGTGATCGCTGTGAGTGATCAGTTTGAAAATATGAGTAGAGTCAAAAAACAGCAATTTGTTTATGCGCCTTTGGCCACAAAAATTGCGGAAGGTAGCATGCATGCAGTTTCCATTAAAACCTTCACCGAAAGCCAATGGAAGCGTGAGAAAATGTTTAATCTTCCTCAATAATATTCAGCTCCGCCCTCATCCTAAACATCAAATAGAGTGCATCTATGGACAAATTAATTATCAAAGCTTGCCCGCCACTAAATGGAATTGTGACTATTTCAGGCGCTAAAAATGCTGCATTGCCTATTCTGATGTCAAGTATACTGGCAGACTCTACTTGTTATTTTGACAATGTTCCTGAGCTCAGAGATATACACACCAGTTTATCTTTGTTAAGTGAGTTAGGTGCTAACGCTTATCGCCAAGATGGTCAATCTGTAGTAATTGACCCGAGTTCTATTCATAACTTTAATGCTTCTTACGAATTAGTCAAAACCATGCGCGCATCCATCTTAGTGCTTGGGCCACTTTTGGCTAAGTTTGGTCAGGCAAATGTGTCTTTACCTGGTGGTTGTGCCATAGGCGCTCGCCCAGTAAATTTGCATCTGCAGGGTCTTGAGCAGATGGGCGCCAAAATTGATGTAGATAATGGTTACATAAGGGCCTCTGTGAACGGAAAGTTACGAGGCGCTCACATACTTATGGATGTGGTTAGCGTTGGTGCTACAGAGAATTTGATGATGGCTGCGTGTTTAGCGCAGGGAGAAACCATTCTTGAAAATGCGGCAAAAGAACCAGAGATTGTTGATTTAGCCCATTGCCTAAATGCTATGGGCGCTAAAGTATCAAATGCTGGAAGTGATAAAATTATTATTCAGGGAGTTGAGTCTTTATCAGGGGGTCGTTATCATGTATTGCCAGACAGAATCGAAACAGGCACGTTTTTAATTGCTGCTGCAGTAACTGGGGGGAGGATCCGCTGTGAAAAAGCGGCACCAAAAACACTCGAAGCAGTGCTGGATAAATTGTCTAAAGCGGGGGCTAAATTAACGGTTGGTGATGATTGGATCGAGTTGGATATGACAGATAGACAACTTATCAGTGTTGATATTCAAACAGCCCCACACCCTGGATTTCCAACTGATATGCAAGCGCAATTTGTTGCGCTTAATTGTTTGGCCGAGGGAACAAGTGTGGTGACTGAAAATATTTTTGAAAACCGTTTTATGCATGTACCCGAATTGCAGCGAATGGGCGCCGATATATCGTTGCAAGCCAATAGTGCAGTCTGCAATGGAAAGTCGAACTTGAAAGGTGCTCAAGTAATGGCGACTGACCTGAGAGCTTCGGCGAGTTTGGTGATTGCAGGCTTGGTTGCAGAAGGGCAAACCACAGTAGATCGCATTTACCATTTAGACCGTGGTTATGAACATATTGAAAGAAAGTTAAACGGCCTAGGTGCTAACATCAGACGTGTTTGCTGATAACAAAACAGCTAATTTTACGTCTACTAGCTCTTACTGCAATTCAGCCACTGTCATGTCTAACTTCAGAATTGTACCCTCTCTGTTCACTTCAAAAGAAACAGAGTTTCCTGGCGTAGTATCTGCAATGTGATCTAAAGTATCACGAATATTAATGGCCGGAATATTGTTAACGGATAAGATAAGGTCATTAACTTGTAAGCCACCCAATTCAGCTGGACTTCCTTGAACCACAGCTGTCACGATGATCCCAGCGCTTGTTGGTCCAGCCTGTTGACCTACAAAACCTAATGCTCCTCGAGTAACCTTGCCAGTTGCGATGATTTCAAGCATGACTTTTTTAGCCAAATTGTAAGGTACAGCAAAAGACACACCATCAACCGATTCAACACGGCTTCGACTGATACGAGTTTTAAAATTAGCATTATTGATACCTATCAAAAAGCCTTTACTGTCTATTAGTGCTCCGCCAGAGTTACCCTCGTTTAATGCTGCGTCTGTCTGAATGTAATCAAAATAATTATTTAGCTCGTTGTTACTAATCCGGCTAACAATCCCTTTTGTCACTGTTTGTCCTAAGTTGTAAGGATTACCTAAGGCTAAGACTACGTCTCCTACTAGAGTGTTAGGATCATTAAGTTGGGGAATGGGGTGTAGGTTTTCTATTGATATGTTGAGTACCGCTAAATCTGTTATCGGATCATAACCGACAATTTGAGCTTCTTCGAGTCTTCCATCTTGTAATCCTACTAAAATCAGCTTGGCATTTGCAATAACGTGATAGCAAGTCAGGATATAGCCATTCGATGTCATAATTACGCCAGAACCAAGACTTGTACGTTCGATTGGCTTTCGACGATTATAGCCACTTCTTTCGATACTTTGACTGTAGATGTTAACTACTGCAGGACCTGCTGCGTTAACCGCTGGATTAAAGCTATGTCTTTGTGAGCTTTCTTGCTCAGTGAATAATGTCAGTGGCAGACCACTACCAGTACGTAAATCGGGGACAAGAAGCAAAATGACCGAAGAAATGATCATGCCAATAAGGATGGATTTTAGAAAGAAAGGTAAAGATTTTAGCACGAGCGATATTAAATGTTTTCTACGTCGGATGTTTAAATAATAACATTGATATCATTTCGTTGATAGCGTTACTCGGTCAGAGTAACGCTATCAGTCGTTAGATATTATTAACGGATCACTAGATACAAAGAAGAAATACCGCGTTTAACGTTGAGCGCAATGACGCCTTTTGCCTCTTCTAGTTCAGTGCGTAATTGAACTAGGTTATCCACTTTTTTTCGGTTAATACCGATTATCACGTCACCATCTTTTAAGCCAATACGACTCGCTGGAGAGCGTGGTGCAATACCTGAAACAACTACACCATTATCACCTTGTTCAGATTTACCGTTGGTTAAAGTGGCTCCTTCTAAAGCTGGGTGTATTTCTTTGGCAACCACCACATTTTGGGTTGCATCACCTAGTACAACATTTAATCTTTCACGTTTGCCTTTGCGTAGCACTGTTAATTCTAGCTTAGCGCCTGCGCCACTACTGGCTACTTTGGCTCTTAGTTCTTGAAAACTCGCTACGGCTCTACTATTAATTTCTGTAATAATGTCTCCAGCCTGAATTCCGCCTTTATCGGCCGCTGAGTCTGGCGAAACTTCACTGACAAATGCGCCCTGATTGACATCTAGGTTCATAGCATCTGCCAAGCCAGAATCGATATCTTGACCCATGATGCCAAGTAAACCACGGCGTACTTCACCAAATTCTATTATCTGGTCGACTAAACTTTTCATCATATTGCTGGGTATGGCAAAACCAATGCCAACATTGCCACCGTTAGGTCCAAAGATAGCAGTATTAATCCCTACTAATTCACCTCTTAGACTCACTAAGGCCCCGCCAGAGTTTCCTCGATTAATCGCCGCATCAGTTTGAATAAAGTTCTCGTATCCACCAATATTCAAACCTGATCGTCCAAGCGCGCTAACAATACCTGAAGTGACGGTTTGATTCAGACCAAATGGGTTGCCAATCGCGACCACAAAATCACCTACTCTCAATTCGTCTGAATCAGACAGGGGCATGGCAATCAAAGCATCAGGATCAATTTTTAACAACGCAATATCACTTTGATCATCTGAGCCTAATTTTTTGGCTTTGAATTCACGACCATCAGTTAGCTTAACAGTAATATCATCAGCGTTATCTACCACATGATTATTTGTCACCACATAGCCTTTCTCTGCATCGATAATAACGCCAGAACCTAATCCTTTAAATGGCCTTTCTTGAACTTGTTCCTCTGTTCCGCCAAAAAAATGCTTAAACATTTCTGGTACACGTTGGCGTGAAACTTGGGTGCCTTCAACAGAAATGCTGACAATTGCCGGTGTGGCCTTGTCTAGCATTGGAGCGAGACTAGGTATCTGACTATTATCGCTTGAAAAAAAAGGTATTGCCGCGCTAGACACCAAGCTGACTGACATGCTGGCAGTCACTACACAACAAGCAACTAAAAAACGATTGACTACTTTACTCATTGGTTATCATCTCCAATATCTATGTTTAAAACAGTATAAAGACTATCTTGGTCACGAGAAAGTTCATTATTTACTGTCTTTAATGGGGGCTTCTTTACTGCCCGAAAACAAACCTGAGCTTTGTGAAGAGAAATCTAATGGTTGTATGTCTGCACTAGATTTTTCACGCACGGGCTTGGTACTTTTATTACGTAAATAAGCCGTCGTATGTTCACCAAAGTAACTTAATGAAGTAGCTTCTAATCCATTCTTCTGGCTGCTTAGTAGCTGCTCATAATCCTCAACCTGCTTTTTTAACGAGGCGGATTGTGTAATTAAGCTTTCCACAATTTGCTTGGTTTCTTGAATATGAACAGCTGCTTGCTGGCTCATTAATTCTTGAACTGTTTGCTGACTTTCGGTCTTACCTGATGTTTGCTGTTTTCTATCGCTAACAAATTTTGCAACAAAAAAACCTATAATTCCGCCAACTACTAACAACAATAATCCTACAAACCAATCCATAACGTCTCCTATTTCTTTACTTATTTCTGCCCATTTAGTTCGCTACTTTTTAATAAAAATATAGAGTATTGACCATGAGCCATCACGGTATATTTGTTATTATACGCCCAGCATTTTTAATGCGGTCATTTTATTTGTATTCAAGTGTTAAAAACACACATAAGTAAAAGGAAAAACACCCCAGAATGATTGAGTTTACACCATGGCAAAAATATCAAAGTGATCTGCAAGATCCTGAATTTCTCTATGATGCCGCTCAAGAAAATGCGGTAAAAGAATTACAGCGGCTTTATGACGAATTAACTCATCCTGAGAAAAAGCTTACCTGGCGAGTAAAGTTGCAGAGCAAGTTTGGCAAGGGGATGCGTAAACCTAGTATTCAGGGGGTATATTTTTGGGGTGGGGTAGGACGGGGTAAAACGTATCTGGTTGACACTTTTTTTGAATGTTTGCCCTTTAAAAGAAAGTTGCGTATTCATTTTCATCGTTTTATGCATCGGGTGCACCATGAACTTAAATCCCTAGAAGGTCAACCAGATCCTTTAAAAACCATAGGTAAAATCTTTGCCAAAGAGACAAAAGTGATTTGTTTTGATGAGTTTTTTGTTTCTGATATTACAGATGCAATGATTTTAGGTACCCTGATGGAAGAACTTTTTGGTCATGGAATAGTGTTAGTGGCTACTTCAAACATAGAACCTGACAACCTTTATCGTAATGGATTGCAACGAGCCAGGTTTTTACCCGCGATTGAGTTGATTAATCAAAATACGCGCATTGTGAATGTGGATAGTGGAGTGGATTACCGCCTGAGGACCTTAGAGCAGGCAGAAATTTTTCATTACCCGTTAGATAATCAAGCGAATCAAAATTTACATAAATATTTTATACAGCTGGCACCCGAACTAGGCATCGATAATCAAAATATTAAAGTGGAAGGCCGAATGATCCCAACGTTGCATTATGCGGATGGGGTGGTCATGTTTGAGTTTCGTGATATTTGTGATGGGCCTAGAAGTCAAACCGACTATATCGAATTAAGTCGTCTGTATCACACAGTATTGATTGCTAATGTGGAGCAAATGGGACAAGCAACAGATGATATTGCTCGGCGTTTTATTGCTATGGTGGATGAGTTTTATGAACGTAATGTTAAATTGATCATGTCAGCTGAGGTGTCTATGGAAATGCTTTATGTAGATGGTCAACTTAATTTTGAATTTAGACGCTGCCTAAGTAGGCTTAAAGAAATGCAGTCACATGATTACCTTGCAGCGCAACATGTTTCTTAATCGAATTAAGGGATGTTGAATAGATTTTGTTATCTGGCATGAATATCGGTAAAATCCTTAGCGCTAAATCTAATCGGGCTAGTCGCTCGAAATTATTAGAAGAGAATACATAAATGGGAAGAAAGTTTGAAGTGCGTAAAATCTCCATGGCAAAAACCGCTGGAGCAAAAACCAAAGTCTATTCCAAGTACGGCAAAGAAATATATGTTGTTGCCAAAAATGGTGGCGTAGATCCCCAAGCAAACTTGGCTTTGCGTAGGCTTATTGAAAAAGCCAAAAAAGACCAAGTACCTAGTCATGTTATTGACAAAGCGATTGATAAAGCTGCAGGGGGGGCGGGTGAGGATTATGTGCCTGCTCGTTATGAAGGGTTTGGTCCTGGTGGATGTATGGTGATTGTTGACTGTCTAACCGATAACAATAATCGCACTATCACTGATGTGCGAAATTGTTTCACAAAGACAGGCGCTAAATTGGGTGTTGAGGGTTCAGTAGGACATGTGTTTGATCACCAAGCGGTGTTTGCCTTTAAAGGTGATGATGAAGATGCAGTACTCGAAATTTTAATGGAAGCTGACGTTGATGTAACCGAAGTAGAGTGTGAAGAAGGAGTCGTAACTGTTTATGCGCCTCACACGGAATATAATAATACACGAACAGCCCTAACCGATGACTGTCCTGATATCGAATTTGATGCTGATGAAATTACCTTTATCCCTCAGACCGAGTCTGTTGTGAGTGGAGATGATGTTGCTACGTTTGACAAATTTATGGATATGTTAGAAGACTGTGACGATGTACAGCACGTATATCACAATGCAGTTGTTGAACGTTAAGTTTTGAGTAAGTAAGCTGTTTAGTGCCCTCATAGTCGGAGGGCATTTTTGTTTGTGCTTGATGTCGGCATAGAGTGAGTTTCGGACACATGGAAAGTTGGCAAGCGCGTCAAAGTGGACGATTAGCTTACGAAAGTTTACTCTGACCCCTTAAGTACTTTGGATTTATTAATCTTTTTTAGCTAATCGATAAACCTGATATGGCGTTTAATAGAAATGAGCAGTGAATCTAACAAGGTTGACTAGCTTTCCGTTAGTGTCGTTGTTCTGGGTTTCTGTCTTTGCGAGAACGACGATGCCTGTCTTAAATTAATCCCCTTCAGTTCTGAATTTAATTCTGGAATAATTATGAATGTATTCTCAGTAACACCCAAACCGGCTATTCCGTTGAACGCTGTCCGAATAATAACGGCGCTGGCCATAGGCATTATCTTGGCGATTGTAACCATCGAAGCCACTTTTTTATTGATTACTACACGTTTGCCAACAGAGGGCTGGACAGTCCATTACGATCTGGGACGGGTTACCAAACCACTGCGAAGAGCCTTAGTTGCTAAAGTTGGCTTGGGTGCATTGGTCGCTGAAGAAGCACTGTATTATTCTAACTATAAAGACAGCGAAGGTAGGCCTCTTGATGGTCAATACCGTTATCGACTTCGCTTTAAGCGCGAGCAAATACCAGCCACTCATGCATTCTGGTCATTAAGCTTGTACGATCAGGACCACTTTTTTGTAAAAAACCCTATAGACCGATACTCACTGGGGGATCAATCTTCAGTGCTGCGCTACAACCAAGATGGCTCCCTAGATATAATCATTGCTCAAGTACAAGATGTTAATGATCTCAATTGGCTCCCTTCGGGCGATGATATCTTTATGTTAACGCTACGGGCATATTTACCCGCAGATAGATTACTTACTGGAGGGTGGTTGCCACCATCCATCATCCGCCTCGACGCAGCAACGGAGGGGCTATAAATGTTCATTTATCGATTTTTGAACAAAACATTTTTTATAACACTTTTTATCAGCTGGTTAATAACCGCTGCTGTCTATACCTTGTATTACCCGCGCATGGAAATGATTGCCACCGCTGCTAAGATGGAAAAACGAAATACAGACTATATCAATCGACTTATCCATAAACGAGAATTAATCAGCTGGGAAGATCGAATGGTGGTTCGTCCTAATAACGACACAGTTTATTCTTCCGCGTGGATTGATTTGACAGCAAGTGGTGAGCCTATGGTACTCACCATCCCAAAAGTCAGCGGTCGCTATTATTCTTTTCAGTTTCTGGATATGGATACTAATGTCTTTGCAGTGCTAGGCAGCCGTACTCAACAACATGGACATGTTGTGATTACGAGCAATGACTGGAAAGGTAATTTGCCAAGCAATACTCAGCAGCTCAGGCTTAAACAAAACAGCAGTTGGATTATCGCCCGCTATCTAGCAACTGGAACGGAAGACTTAGACAATATTCATGCGATACAGGCAAAGATTAAACTGGAAACGCTAAGCCAATTTACTTTGCAGCGAGAGAAATCAAGAGCGCTAAACTAATTACAGAGGCAATCATTACCACATACTTAAAAATCAGATTCCAAAGGTCTGCAAATGGCACTTACGAGAAAAGTTGGTTTTAGAAAGCCTAATAATACTGAGTGGCACTAAATGTGTTATTTGAAATGAACATTAATGTAATGACTAAGTAATAAGCTGATTCTATATTCAGCTTATTATTTAGACTTTTGGTTTTACTTTTATTGTTCCAAAGCAACTATCTGGTCGAGCAGACCAATCATTAATTTTGTGCCCGTACCTGAGGCAATACCATCAAACACATTTTCAACATTTTTGCCGTGTTGCCCGCCAGCTAAATCACTAATAGAACGAATAATTACCCAGTCTACGTCATTAACAAAACATACTTGTCCAACAGCAGCTGATTCCATTTCAGTCACCTGAGCACTGTAGACCCGTTGTAACCAATTACGGTATTCTGCGTTATCAAGAAATACTGAACCTGTGACACCATTACCGCCCACTTTGATTTGAATAGGTTTCCCTGAAGGCATATTGATTGGACTCACGGCTTTAACCGCTTTTTTAGCCAAATCGATTAATTCAGGCGTGGCGCTAAAATAGGGCATTTGTTTAGGTTTATCCCAGCCCTGTTTAACTATTGTCATTTCTTCTGGATGAATATAGCCATAGTTTTCATAAGCGGGTGAATGTGGGTCTTGTTCGCGTCTTTCTTTGTATCTTTGAAGCGCGTTTTCATAATAGTCAGGTAATACAAAGCTGCCGGCCTTTTTGGGATCAGGATTGACATAGACGGACTCATCATGAAAATACCACCGCTCTGGTACTGAGATGTCACCCGGCTGAAATTCAGGATTGACAGCACCGGCAATACCCATCATTACTACTCGGTCAATAGGGAAATAATCCAGCGCCATTTGCATCGTCATAGCTGCATTAGGCACACTGATACCTGTAGTAAATATTACCACTGGCTCGCCTTTGTAAGAGCCCAGTTGGTATTTGACCCCCCTGATGGTAAGCGTTTGATTGATTTGGGCATCAGCCAGTTGACTGAATGCTTCATCAATCGCTTTGATTTCTGGAGCATAAGCGGCAACAATCGCAGTCCATTTATTTTTATCTGAAAATTCTTTTGGCCCATAAGCGTTAACATCTTTTGCAAAAGAGCTGTTTGCAATTAGTAAGGAGCTAGAGATAAGAAGAAAATAAATGCTGATTTTATTTAACATAATAACATTACTCTTATATGAATGTGTTTCCGCACTATAAAAGTGCAAAGGAATAGTAGGAAATGGCCAAGTCGGAATTATTTACCGTAATTGCACCAAATTAGTGAGATTTTTTGTCTCAGGCGGTTAAATATAGGAAGTTCATGCCATTAGTTGTATGACTGCACTAACTCGCTAAATAATTATTTACCTATTAAGCGTAGAAACTCGTTTCTGGTTGCATCAGATGTGCGCATGGAGCCCAGCATTACTGAGGTGATCATCGATGCGTTTTGCTTTTGAACACCGCGCATCATCATACACATGTGTTTGCCTTCCATTATAACCCCTACACCTGATGCCCCCGTTACTTTCTGCACTGCATCGGCAATTTGTTTGGTTAAGCCTTCTTGGATTTGTAAACGTCTTGCATACATATCTACAATTCGAGCAAACTTTGATAGTCCCAACACTTTACCATTAGGTAGATACGCAATATGACAACGACCTATAAAGGGTAAAATGTGATGTTCGCACAACGAGTAGAACTCAATGTCTTGGATGATGACCATTTCATCAGTATCTGCTTCGAAAATAGCTCCATTTACAACACCATCTAAATCTTTTTGATAGCCATCAGTTAAAAACTGCATGGCTTTGGCCGCACGTTTTGGCGTATCGACCAGTCCACCACGACTCACGTCTTCACCTATGATTGAAAGAATATCTGTGTAGCAACCGGCTAATTTATCTGACATGTATTTTGACTCTTCGAAAAGTAGAATGAATTGAATATGAGCATATGATATCGAGGTAACTCATTAATAGATCTCAGATGATAACATTTTCTTAGGATAGGATTAAATACTGCCGTCATATTTATGTCTGTTGAATAAATAACTGATTTGAAGCTTTTTGTTGTTGTATTAATAGTCGAATTTCTAATCTGTGGTATTTGGGTCAGTTTTAGCTTCCTCGTAAGCTTGAGTGTAATCTTCAGATCTTGGTTATTGTTTAAATACTAAATAAGTTTTATCTGTTGTTACTTAAGGGCTGTTGGTTGACATCCATGTCGATTTTCTTGAGTTTTATAGGTCATAGGTCGCGCTCAAAAATATTTTACAGTCGCTAAGACAATAATAGCTAAGACAAGAAGGACAGGCGCTTCATTTAAAAAACGGTAGAAGCGTGAAGAATGAGTGTTTTCATCTTTGGAAAATTTCTGCACTAATACAAATAAATAGCCATGGTATGCATATAAAACTGTCACTAAGGAAAGTTTAATATGTAACCATTTGGCCGCTACGAACCAATCCTTTCCATACAAATTTATTAACCATACGCCGAACACTAAAGTCAATACGGCAAAAGGCGTGACAAAGAACCACAGCCGCTTTTCCATTATCTTGAACTGTTCTTTCACTGCTTGAACGTCTGACTGTGCATGATAAACCATCAATCTAGGCAAATAAAACAAGCCCGACATCCAAGCAACCATAAAAAATACGTGTAGGGCTTTTATCCAAAGTAAAGTCATTGTGCTTCCTAGTAACTTGCTTTATGCAGGTGATGTCTAAGTATTTTCCAAGTAATAATACCTACTATTTCTTCTGTGCTAGAAAATATATACACAGCCCCCTTTCTGTTAACTTCAAGTAAGCTATATACTTCAGCTAGCGTAGCCTGAAAGTGGACTCCTTGCATCGGAATAAAGATTAAACGTGTTGTTTCTCCTTCTTTTCCTTTGTCATATTTCACTAATGAATATTCAGCTGCTCCATCTGTATCAACCGAATATTGTACTACAGGGTTATGATGTTCCTTATCTAAGGTACTGATAAGCGGCTTTTTGTCGGCATTGAGCAGTTTGAATTCTTTGTCCATGACGGCTAATACGCCAGTCTTTTGTAATGATTCCATAACGGAAGAAATAGTATAAGGTAACTTTTGATAATCTAGTTGCTGAGTGAAAATAGAACTATTACCTAAAAACTGGGTCGAAGTGACATATGCAGGCACGATCACCAGGATAGTCGGTAAGATCATCTCTGGGCTGTAGGATAATTCCATCACCGCTGATAAAGCTGCTAATGGTGCATGAATAACAGCGGTCATCAGTCCTGCCATTCCCAACAGCGAAAAACTGCCATTTAAGTCACTGACATCATCTAAGAAAAAGCCCAGTGGAAATGCAAGCACAACGCCACTGAGCATTCCTAAAACAAACACTGGGCCTATTATGCCCCCGGGGATCCCTAGGCCAATCGCAAAAATAGTCAATAAGAATTTTGCCGCTACTACTGCGATAAGCAGTTGAATATTTTCATTTTGTGCTATTAGAATGTGTGCGGAGTGGAAATGTGCACCTAATGCATCAGGCAAAATATATCCCACTGCGCCAGTAATTACCCCCGCAATTAATAATCGACGAACCATATTAATACGACTAAACCCGCTGATAACCAGCATCAATGTCTTGTTAAACAAAGTGGCTAAACAACCTAATAAGATGCCAAAAATAATTAAATATATGTAAATCCACCGACTAAACTCGTTGAATTGAATAAAAGACAGCTCTTGTGCCTCACCAAATACAATACGAGTTAATACTGTGCCGCAAGCCGCTGCAAGCATTACGGGAATAAAAACATGGATTTTATATTCCCGTAATACAACTTCCATAACAAAAATTATAGCGGCAAAAGGTGTGTTGAAAGAAGCTGAAATACCGGCTGCAATACCGCATCCTGACAAAACGCGAATACTATTGTGGGGAAACTTCAGCCATTGGCCAAAAAAACTGCTGGCGAATGCACCTAGATGAATAGATGGCCCTTCTCGGCCTACTGAAAAACCACAAACTAACGCTAAAGTGCCACCGAAAAATTGGTTAATGGCTGTTCTAAATGGAATCTGCCCATAGTAGTGCTTAACTCTATGGATAACAAAAGGGATCCCCATTCGATAGTATTTAAATCCTGTCAGATAGGCAATGAGCACTATAGCGATAGCACCTAAACAAGGCAGAAGAAAACGCATCAATGGCTCTAAAGTGGCGAATTGATTTAATTCTGGTAAGAATAATGTTTGTAGCCATTCAACACTTAAACGAAATAAAATAATTAAAGAAGCAGCACAAGTTCCACCCACGATGCCGATGATACACAGCTGAATAGATGTACGTGGAGTGGCAAGTTCTTGTCTAAAAGCGTTGAGGTTCACAATTATAAATGGACTGATAACTGAGAAAAATAACAGCTTATCACAACCCATTGTATTTTATAAAGTTAATCTATTTATCACAGCCAAAAACATGAATTTTTGACAAATCAATCGACTATTTCAAACCACTAAATGATATTATCTTACCATCTATAAAAACTTTGCAGCTTTTAAAAGGGCATAAAGTGATTATTTCTGAACTAAAGAACAAACTTGGTGCATTTCAGTTTTATTTGATCCTAATTGTGATGATTGTGGCCACTGTTTATCTTGGTTTTTTCTGGGGTAACGCGCACTACACTCAACAACAAATAACAATATCCACCCATGAAAAGAGTATTCAAAATCTTAAGCTAGAAAATGAAAAACTGACCAAAAATCTCAATATTTTAGGGGTTGAACTTGAAGTTTCAAAACTGACTCAGCTGCAACATTTTGTTGAAATTGGAAAAAGTCTTGATGTTGAAAAAGAGTTACGCACTCAACTCGCTTTTTATCAACAAGTGATGGCACCAGAACTGAATGAACAAGGATTTCTGATTGAAGGGTTTAGTCTAGAGCCTGCTTTAAGTGATAATTCTTTTCGGT
>Ga0075467_10001093_pt1 | contig 22408 bp, 31 predicted proteins | sample DEB08_DNA_9_FD_75067 | JGI IMG/M metagenome (GOLD analysis project Ga0075467, IMG submission 75067) | Aqueous microbial communities from the Delaware River and Bay under freshwater to marine salinity gradient to study organic matter... | ecosystem: Environmental > Aquatic > Marine > Coastal ... | reverse complement strand
TGGTGATCCCACGGAGAATCGAACTCCGATTTCATGGATGAGAACCATGTGTCCTAGCCGTTAGACGATGGGACCGGCTGCTGTTTGTACTGACACTTGCGTGCTGGTGCCCATAGTTATAGCAGAAAATGTTCAGTTGGAAAACTAAAAACGTGGATTAGCCTGGTTTGTATATGGTATGCTGTGAACATAAAGCGATTATACAGATAATAAACGACCTATGGGATTTTTAAGTAATTTATTTGGAGGGGCAAAAGATACAGCCAATGATGCTGCGGACATGGCTGGAAACGCAGCCGAGGGGGCAGCAGATATGGCGAGTGACACCGGCGCATATGTAGCTGACACAGTATCAGACGGGGTAGATGCAGCCCAAGACGCTGGAGCAGCGGTAGCTGACCAAGCCTCTTCTATGGCTGATACAGTATCAGACGAGGTGTCTGACATGACTGACGGAGACGAAGACACTAAAATTAGCTAAGACTTCTGCAACATCCAAGAGAATAAATCGCTGACAATAGTCAGCGATTTATTTTTATGGTAATTTTTAGTCAGAGTTCAACAAACGGCATGCACTTAGAAAGGGTAGTAAATTGACTCAGAGCATCACAGTACAAGCGTGCATCGAGGAACATCCCAAGAAGGTGTTCTCCAAACTGCCAATTTATGAAAACAAGATCGGCTTTCCAAATATTTCTGAGTTTGACTGCCAGTTGCTCATTTGCGCAATAGAGTACGACTGGATAACTGGTGAAAAGATCAGGGAATGGATTGCAGACAGGTTACTTACTCTTGGGCGTGAATGTTACGAAGAGCACATTACACTTGGAACGTATCCTGACCATACTCGGTCACCTCAAGCGCTGGCCTTTGCGATTGCTAAGTCTGCTTTTTCTGAAAAAGAGATTGAGCAAATCAAGTTTGATCATGGTGATACGGCTCAGTCATTTTATTTAGGTTCTGAACGTAATCTGATTGCGCAAGTGTGGAAATCTGCTGTGAGTCAGCTGGGTAACTATCCGCTGAATCTGTATACAAGCCATGGTCTTTATACACACGTAATCGAGGAGGCAGAGACAAGTACCAGCGATCAACCGTCTCTACCTATCTGACAGTGCAGTTAATTGTAAAACGAAATGCTTCTATTTATTTTGAATAAAAAGAACGTGGACCGCTTGTTCGAGTTCTTCTGGCTGCATGTGATTGCATCGAGATAAAAAAGCGCCGACTTCTGTCGGCGCTTTTTCGTTAGTTCGTTTTTCGCATCGTTTTCTTGATGTCGAACCGCGGGTTTACTTTTTTGCCAGGGTTAAACACGTCGTGGGGGTCGAAGATGTTTTCGGTTTGTTCAAACAGTCCAAGCATTTTAGCGGTGAACATCTTGCTGAGGTGCGGAGTCCGGATGATGCCGTCGTTGTGCTCACCGCAAATGTTGCCGTCAAACTTCACGGCTGTTTTAAAGAATTTGTCGGCCATTTTTTCTACCAACTCTGGGGTTTTCTTGTTGGTGAAATCAAGCAGCGGGTAGAAATGGAAGTGCCCGTTACCGCCATGACCGTGGACGGCCGCAGTGACGCCAAATTCTGTTAAGAGTTTTTTGATTTCTTTGAAGAATTTAGATAGGTTTTCTGGTGGGACGGTCATGTCTTCGAGGAAGGCGGCTGGGCGTTTGGTAGAGTCTTGGAATTTGGAGAGGGTGTAGCTAGCTCGGCGAATCTGCCAGTACATTTCTCGCTCGACTGGGTTTTTAACCAATCGAGGCTGTACTGTTTTGGTAGTTATACTCTCGATAATTTCTCGTTCTCCAACGTCAGCTACGGTGTCTTGGTCTAGAGTAATCAGAACGATGAATTCGGGGATTTTACGTCTAAAGCGCACGTGGTACGTGGTGTACATCGACAGCATGGTGCGGTAGTACGCAGCGCCATCAAGACGGTCTTTGAAAAACGACGGGTTTTTGAGTGCTAGGTCAAACGAGGTTGCGTCAAAGACTTCGACGTTGATCGGGTCGTGTTTTAGAGCTTTGACGATGGCATCTGCAGCGTCGTCGAGGTTAAAGATTGGCAGTACAACCAACGAGGTGTGCTGGGGGATAGGGATCGCCTTCATGGTTAGCTTGGTGATAATCCCAATCGTACCCTGGCTACCAGCGATCAGACGGGTGAGGTCAAACACCCCGGTGCCTTTTTTGAACTTAGCGACCCCTTCTGGCATGACGCTCCATAAAGGGTAGCCTGAAGAGTTCTTGGCAGTATGCGGTTTACCTTTTTTGATTTCTTTTTCGTTTTTGGCGATTAGGTCAAATATTTCTTTGGCGATTCGGGCGTGCTCGTGGTCTTGTTTGAGTAGTAGTTTAAATTCACGGGCAGTGAGGGCTTTGATGGTGTAGGTATGACCATCGTGCAGTACCACGTCCATTGATTCGATCCACTCAGCAGTGTGGCCGTATCGTAGCGAGTCTGGACCGGCAGCGTTGTTACCAACTGAACCGCCAATACTACAAATATCCTTTGAAGCCGGGAAAGAAGGGATGTACGCACCGTTCCGTTTTAGTTTCTTTTCTACGTCACGCCACATTGCACCTGGTTCGGTTTGGATGTAGACAATGTCTTTTTTCTTGGTGACTTCGCCGATTTTCTGCATGTGCGCACACATGTCAATGACAATTGAGTCAGTCAGTGAACCACCACCAAGGCCAGTTCCAGCTGCCCGTGGAGTGAGTGAAAGTGAAGGGAACTGTTGAACGTGTTCAGCTACTACCTTGGCAGCAATTTGGACGTCTTGGCGATTTTTAGGTTGCAGGACCACTTGCGGTCGGATTGAGAAAATACTTTCGTCAGTACTATAGGCGTTAAGGAGAGAGTCTTTTGATGAAATACCACCTCGAAAACCAGCCTCCCGGAATAGTTTGGCAATCAATAGGTGACCAAGTGGATTTGATCCATTTGAACCCCTTTCAGCAACGGCAGCTTTCTTGGTAGTTTTTGCAGACGCTTTCTTTACTACTGCTTTTTTAGCAGTAGTTTTCTTGGTAGCACGCTTTGCCGCTGGTTTCTTTTTTACCTTATTAGCAATGGCCACCTTTGTAGCTTTGGTAGTAGTTTTCTTGGTAGTTGGGCGTGCAGCTTTCAAAGCCGTTGAAGAACGAGTAGGCATTACCAAGATTATAACGTGTATTAATTATGAAAAGAGGAAAGTAGTCCCCATACAGAAGAATCGCCCGTCACCAGATTGTGGTGACGGGCGTGATTCAGGTGACTTTTGAGATCAGGGCTACTGCCTGACCGGGTAGTGGCATTGGTTCTGGCACAGCTGGCGCACCGTCGATGTACGCAAAGCGACCGCTGCTGGCAAATACAAGCTGTCCATTCCTCCAGGTGACGCATTCGTAGATCTCGATTTTGGTCATGTCGTCAGTAAAAAACAAATCTATCAGATCGCAGCTCGATTCCGTTAAGCCAAATAGAAATGCTACCTGTGCAATCTCTTCATCAGTTAGAGTGCGTTCAGCGTGTATGCTTGTGGTAAAGAACAATAAAATGACAGCTGCCATCAGTGAAATGCTACGCATAGTATCCTCCTTAGTCTAGCGCTTCGGGGTCATCATAGCGCAAAAGTCACGCCAGATAAAGAAAAACGCCCCAGCAGGTGCCCGAGCGTCTTGAGGTTAAACGAGTGTCTCTCCGATATGATCAAAATCAAAGAAGATGACATGCTCTCTGGCGCTCACATAACTTTCGAGTTTACCAACGTCCCGACCTGGGTACATGGATTGAATGAACGCTTTGTTCTCTGATGGTTTAATACTCATTACGAATGTCACTTCTGTAGTGAGGGGAGCTGGCTGTCCGGCATTGAGTTTGAATCGAATGCCGGTCGCTCGTCGATTGAGGTGAAATTTCTCAGTCTCGCGATGAAGAAAGGTTTCAGACTCGACTGTGCTTGACCAGCCGATTAGCTTGTCGGCATCATACGTGACGCTGATTGTTAAGTCCTCGTCACTGATCGCTTGTTCAATATCAGTCACAAGTTGTGTTCTGAACATATCGATAAGCGTGTACCACCCGACACCGGGAATGAAATTCCCGGCCCTTGGTTCGCGCGGGGTCCGAAAGTGCAGTTTACTCATCCGGTTCTGTTGTTTTTTGGGCACTATGATGTCCACCTTCATAGGGGAACTCCTTTGCTTTTTGTTTGCAGCAACAATATTAAACTATATAAAATATGTTAAGTCAATATTTTGAATCCGTGTTAAAATGCTTGCACTTATGACTCAAGATCGTGCGCTGGATATTCTCAAATCAGGGGCGAATGTATTCCTTACTGGAGAACCCGGGGCTGGAAAAACGTACGTGATTAACCAGTACATCAACTACCTTGAGGCAGCGGGACTTAACGTTGCGGTGACGGCGTCGACCGGGATTGCGGCGACGCACATCGGTGGAATGACCATTCACTCCTGGAGCGGGGTAGGGATCAAGGATTATTTGTCTCCGCAGGACCTTGATGCGATTGCCGGGAGGGAGAAGGTTGTTAAGCGAGTAAAGGTGGCTCAGGTACTGGTGATCGACGAGATTTCTATGCTCGACGGCAAGATTCTCAATTCGGTCAATAAAATCCTGCGCACTATCCGTAATAGTGAAGAACCGTTTGGTGGCATTCAGGTGGTCTGTATTGGGGACTTTTTTCAGCTGCCGCCAGTGACCAGGCAGGGAGACATCATGACGTATGCCTTTATGAGTGAAGCGTGGCTAGCGCTCAAGCCACTCATTTGTTATTTGTCTGAGCAGCACCGCCAAGAGGACGAGATATTTCTCGGGCTACTCAACTCGATCCGACGTAATGAAATTGAAGAAGATCATTACACGCTTCTGGACGAACAAAAAGAAATTGCATACGAAGATATCGAGCCGACCAGGCTATATACCCACAACGCTGACGTGGATGCGGTTAATAATGCAAAACTGGCAGAACTACCAGGGCCAATTCGTAAATTCCAGATGGAGGGCAAGGGCAGTAAAGCTTTGATCGAAGGGTTGGTCAAAAACTGCCTCTCGCCCCAGATGTTGGAACTTAAAGAAGACGCCATGGTGATGTGTACCAAAAACAACTTTGAAGTAGGGTATGTAAACGGGACACTCGGCCGTGTAGTGCGATTTGATGACGGGCAGCCGGTGATTGAAACGACTGACGGAAAAGAAATCACCATGCAAACCACCACCTGGGAAATTGCTGAAGATAAAAAAGTCCTCGCCAGTATTGAACAGCTGCCGCTGCGACTGGCCTGGGCGATTACGGTTCACAAAAGTCAGGGGATGTCGCTGGATGCGGCTGAAATTGACCTGAGTAAGGCGTTTGTCTACGGGCAAGGATACGTGGCGCTCTCGCGGGTACGGTCGCTCGATGGGCTCAAGGTGCTGGGGATGCATCCAAACGCGTTGCAGGTTGACCCACTAGTGGTGGCGGCTGATGTCCGGTTCCGGGCGCTGACTGATGAAGCTGATGAAGCCTTTGAAGCGATGGAAGAAGCTGAGGTGGCAGAGATGCACGAACGGTTTGTAATCGCGCAAGGCGGCGAGGTGCCGGACGAAAAAGCCCTCAAAAGCGCAACCAAGGACCGCAAGCTAAAGGCAAAAACCGATACCTATACCCAAACTAAGGAACTCATGCTGCTGGAGAAAAACATCAAGGAAATCGCGAACCAGCGCGACATGACCGAGCAAACAGTCTGGAGTCACGTAGAAAAATTGGTTGCAGACGGACTGTTGACTGCGTCGCAACTTCGATATCTTGAGCCAGCCAACTGGGAAGACGCCAAGGTAGAACTGTTTGCCGCGATTGATGCCGAAGGTGATGAGAAACTAAAGCCAATCTACGAGGCTTGCGATGAGGTGTATGACTACAACCAAGTGAGACTCGCCCGCATGCAGTGGCAGTTAGAGAATGGAGGAGGTGGGGAAGAGCGGCCGTTTTAATATAAAATTTCGAGCGATCCTTGAGGGATCGCTCGTTTCAATCAGCTAATGGTTATCACTTGCACAGATTGTGGCAATGATGATGTGTTTGATTTAGTGGGTCTCGTCTTTTGAATTACTCCGACCATGTGTTTTATCCCTAAATTACGCATGGTGCGACGTAAGCCGTAGAAACCTCGGTCATTAAGTCGTAACTCAATGCGATTGTATGTGCTTGTATCAACAAACCAAATTGGTTCCATTTCGTAATAACCCTTAAGCCAGTTCCAGGTCACAAGTGCAAAAATAGTCGGTGAACCTGGTGGGGCTTTCGTAATTTGGAAAAATTGATTGTACGCCGTTGGGATTGGTGGAGCTAGGTTTTTCTTCCAAGCAGTAATAGATAGTTTTGTCGTTTTGTTATGGTTAGACAAGATGTGTACTCCTCGTTGGTTCTAAAAACAATATAATTAAACAAGTTCTTAAAGTCAACAAATGCTACAATCGACAGATGTTTCTACGACGTCGAGTGCGGATAGTTAAACGGCGTCGTATGAGCCGCGGTTGGACGGTGGCTCAGAAAAAACACTACGCTGAGCACAAAGAAGCAGCCCGGCAGTTGTGTCGTAGTCGACTGGAGCATTTTAACCAGCACTACAACCTGTCGTACAACCGCCTTTCAATCAAAAACACCCGCAGCCGGTGGGGAAGCTGTTCATCAAAACGAAATCTAAATTTTAACTACCGGATAATATTCCTCGCAGCTGAATTGCAGGATTACCTGATTGTGCATGAACTGTGTCATTTGGCACAAATGAACCACGGATCTAGTTTTTGGGATTTGGTAGCCGAACAGGTTCCCGACTACAAGCGATGTATAGTGCAGCTACGGTCAGTTGAAACGGAGTTGATGCAGCTGAAATAAACTGATAATAAGGGAGTACTAGTAGATAATTAGTATAATAAACTGCGTATGGAATTTTTGAGTGCAATTTTAATGACAATCAGTGCCTGGTTTGGGTTTGATGCTACTCAGGTTAAACAGGTTGTTACGTAGCCAGCAATGGCAGTCGGTGAAGTGGCAGAAATGATCGAACAAGAATTCACACAGGTAGTAGATGATATCCTAACCGACGCTAAGCCAGCGACGGAGTCAGAAGTCTCTGAAGCCGTCGTGTCAGAGACTGCGGTGAGTGACCCAATGACAGGTGCCCCTGAATCGGCTGTGATGGCGCCCAGCATACAAACAGTGATGGTTGCCGGCGGATGTTTCTGGTGTGTTGAGGCTGACCTCGAGAAAACTCCAGGTGTGATCGAAGTGGTGTCAGGTTATGCCGGCGGGTCACTGGAAAATCCAACGTATGAAACCTACAAAGCCGCCGGCCACCGGGAAGTGGTTGAAGTGACGTACGATGCTAACCAGATTTCGTTTGAAGATATTCTCATCGTGACCCTTAAGACCACCGATCCAACCGACGACGACGGAACGTTTAATGATCGGGGTGATGGCTACTCAGCTGCGTTTTACTACGAAACCCCAGAGCAAAAAGCCATCATCGATAATTTGATCGCTGAAGTTGACCAAAATGGACCCTACGTAGATTCACTCGCGATCGATGTGGAAGAGCGACCTCGATTTTGGGAGGCCGAAGACTTTCATCAAGATTATTACCAAGGCACGCTGACACAACTGAAGTATCAATTCTACCGTAACGGATCTGGACGAACCGCTTTTATAAAAAAACACTGGGGTGAAGATAAAAGCCCAAACCTGCCGTGGCGCAATGATCAGACCACTAACAATACAACTATGAATGACAATATTTATCCTTGGAGCAACTATCAAAAGCCTGACAAAGACACTCTACGGGCAACTATGGAGGTAACTGCCTTTAGGGTAACCCAAGAAGATGGTACTGAGCGTGCTGGCACCAGTCCGCTTGATAAAATCTATGAGCCTGGCATCTATGTCGATGTCCTTTCTGGTGAACCACTATTTTCCTCACGCGATAAATTTGACTCCGGAACCGGCTGGCCCTCGTTTGTAGCACCAATCACACCAGCGGCTGTGACTGCACACGAGGACCGCAAATTATTTAGTGTACGCACCGAAACCCGGTCAGCCATCGCTGACAATCACCTCGGTCACGTGTTTACCGACGGTCCGGCTGACCGAGGGGGACTGCGATACTGTATGAACGGTGTGGCGCTGCGGTTTGTGCCTGAGGCAGATATGGTTGCCGAAGGCTACGGAGATTTCATAGATATGGTATAGAAAACAGCCGATGCCTGTAGGCATCGGCTTTTTTCTTTTATAGCGTACGGTATACTGTCTGTCATATGGAAATGATTATGATTCAATCTGTCGCAGTGTTAGCTGGGGCATTATTTGTACTCGTGCGGGGAGCAGACTTATTTGTTGATGGCGCCAAGCAAGTTGGAGCAGCGTTTGGGATGAGTAGTTTTGCTATCGGTGTATTGATTGTTGGTTTAGGAACATCAGTTCCAGAACTAGCCTCATCACTGGCCGCTGTATTTAACGGAACCACCGAAATTGTAATCGCGAACGTAGTTGGGTCAAATATCACTAATATTCTACTAATTGTCGGTGTTCTAGCTCTCCTTGGAGGGCCGATTATGATCAGTCGCAATTTACTCACTACGGAACTACCGATCTTTTTCATCGCGACCGTTCATTTTGTGGCTAGTATTTACGATGGTGTTATTGATCGTGTGGAAGCGATGCTTTTGGTAGGGACAATGATCGCCTACATTTGGTATTTACTATCAGCATCAAATCGGACACCTGTCAGTGAGAATCCAGAAGAGCGTATAAGTATTCAGATTAAATCTGTAGTGTTTATCATCCTGGGACTAGCAGCGGTGCTGGTTGGTGCACACTACACGGTTGAATCAGCTGTGGCAATTGCAACTGGCCTGGCGATCCCAATTGGTTTGGTGTCTATTGCAGCGATCGCAATCGGTACCTCGCTACCGGAACTATTTGTTTCAATTCAAGCGGTGCGTAACAACGAGACTGATTTGGCAATTGGTAACATTTTTGGATCAAACGCATTCAATATTTTGCTAGTTGTCGGTGTGCCAGGACTCATCAGTCCGCTTGTTGCTGATGTAGTTGTGATGGAACTTGGGTTACTCATCATGATCGCCGCATCACTGATTTTGTTTGTATCAGGCCTAGCTCGGCAAATCCAAAAGTGGGAAGGAGTGATGATGCTCCTTTTCTTTGCGTTCTTTTTGGTAAAACTGGTTGATTTTATATAGAAATGATTGACTGGAACCAAGAGCTATTATTGGTCGACAAGCCACACGGAATCACGTCGTTTGATGTGATTCGTCGACTTCGGCGTCTGTACAGTGATACTCACGGAGGAGCCAAGGCACCAAAACTGGGACATGCTGGCACACTTGATCCGCTCGCGACCGGATTGATGTTGCTGGGGGTTGGGCAGGGGACTAAAAAACTGGGCGAGTTGATTAAGTTAGATAAAGAATACATTACCGAGGTCCGCTTTGGTGAAACTCGCACTACCGGTGACCTCGAGGGGGAAATAATTGATGAGTGTCAGATCAATGATACAGCTGATACTCTAGCAGCAAAGGTTTTAAAGGTATTGCCATCGATGACTGGTACACATTCACTGCCGGTGTCTGCTTACAGTGCGATTAAGGTGGACGGTATTCCGATGTACAAGCGAGCTCGCAAAGCGGAAATAACCGGGGATACAGTGATCAACATTCCAGTCCGAGAAATGACAGTCCTGGCCGTGGAGCTGCTTGATGTCAGTGTGGGTGAGCATCGCGGAGTTGCGACCATTCGATTTCACGTCGCTTCGGGCACGTACATCCGATCACTGGCCGAAGAGCTTGGCCGCCGCCTGGGCTACCCAGCTACGCTCCAAAACTTGCGCCGGACCGAGGTAGGTAAATATCGGGTCGAAGATGCTTGTCCGATTGAACATAGAAAACAGACATGATTGTCATGTAAAAGACCGGCGGGGAGATTATCCCAGCCGGTCTTGGTTTTAGTTGAACATCCTGTCTATGTAGGCTTCATCCGCGCGTATTTTGCCGATACATTCGGACATAGCTGAAAAGATCTGGTACAGGTTGTACTGGACTTTTTGGTCACGGCACCAAACGTACATAAGATGATCTTTGATCTGATGCGTGACCCCCTCATCCTCCATTTCCATTACTCGGGCCCATACTTCAGCTAGCTCATCTGTTTGAGGTATCACCCAGACATAGGCGACGTCTGAGTCAGGTGCGTAGTTGTTGTTGGCTACCGGTGTCATTCAGCTGGCTCGCTGTGTCAGCGCTTCATCAATGCGTTTGTGCATACCGGGACCAAATGCTCCCTGCATGTTTGTTTTTGCGCTGATAGGTACACCAACCTCGACAATCGCGCCCAGGGTCGCATTGCCACTCGAAGGATCGAATTTGAACACAGTTCTTGTCGTACCCGGGTATCTCTCCCAGATTCCCTGCAAGACGGTGGCAGCCGTCGGCTTCAGGTTTGTTAGTTCAATCAGTACGCAACTCTGACCGCCGGCAAGCGCGTTTTCACCAGGGTTAAAGCCTGCGCGCACTGGATCAGCGAGTTGGATGTTCGAAACTTTAAAATGATCAGGCATTGTCTTTCCTCTAGGTTGCTCTGTGCGCCTCTTGCACGTCAACATAAAAACACATTTTTATGCATATGTACATACCTGTGTATATATCGTAAAAAACCGGGCTGGTTGCCCGGTTTACTTTGTTTATAGCGGCCATGTATCCTGACGTGGATCGTGCCTGGGTTTAGGGTTAGTCTTTGGCCTAGGTTGGGCCGGAGGATTAACGCTGCGGTAGCCTTTTTGAGCTGCAAGTAGCAACGAATCGGCAAAACAACAGATAAACGACCACCACTCCAACGATAGACTGTACCCATTTGACCGCAGCTTCCCACGACCATATTTTGGGTCAAACAGCACGTGTTGTATATGGTCACCGACGCGAAAGTATACTTCTTGGCCCGTGATCGACTGTATTTGGAAATAGGGTAGAGTTGTCTCTGCTAAAGCAAACAGTGTGTACAGTTTGGTCTGACGAGCCGCTTGCACTAGTTTAGCTTTACGTGCTGTGCGTCTATTGGTGAGTGGCGCTGGTGCTACGGTGTGACGTTTGTGGCGATGTTCACTTAGTGTATATCCTGCAATTGTTGCAGCCTGGACCGCGTGAGCCAGGTACCACAGAACTTGCTCATCAGTCGGATCAAGCGCTACACCGTTTGCTGTTCGAAACGGTTCTTCGTTTGCGCGAAACCAGAACTCTTCTTTGACTCCGGCAAACTGTAGTACCACCCGATTACCAGTAGTTGAGACCACACTACACAGTCTCAACTCGTTGCGGTGTGTTAGCATTTGAGCTGTGACACGACGTTTACGTGCTGCCGCGCTCATTACCATGACTGCCCCCAGTTTTCTCTTGCAACTGAGCTGCAATTTTTTTGGCTGCCGCGATAGCGAGGCTGTCTAGAAGTAGGTCGGGTGTATACCCAGTGCGATTAGAAATATGCGCACTGTGAGTGCCGACTTCGACGCGCGCTCGTAATTCTGGCAGCGCTTGAGAAAAGTGGGTTACCGTTATGGTGATTGTATTAGTGTCCATAATGACCTCCTCTGGTTGTGTGACACTACGTATATAAAACCACATCTTACTAGTCTCGTAAATACGATAAAAGGGCCCCGGATTAGGCCCTTTAGTCTTCGTCTACTGGGATGATGTGCTCATTTGCTGACTCTCGCATTTCCAGATCTTCTGCGATAAGTCTTTCTTCTACCATCTGTGCTTCGACTTCGGCTCGGTCAGCTGTTAGTTCTAAGTTTTTCTTGCGCACTTCAGCACCCTTTTTGCCGGCCGCACTCAAGCGCTCTCGATCCTTGCTCTTGATAGCAGAATTTATCCAGCCTGGTTTTCTTTCAAATCCCATAGCGTAAGATCCTTATGTTGTGAAGGTAGCTTCTACAGCCATTTTAACAACAGATCCGTCGGCTTGTCCAGCTAGTTCTTTCATAACTGCCCCGACCAGTATACCCATTTTACTTTTGTCCTCGATCCCGAGTTCAGCTTTTTTCGCTTTGACGATTGGGGTGATTTCTTCGATGGACATAAGAGTAGGGAGGTAGGTTTCGAGTACTATCAACTCCTCCTTTTCTGGTGCTGCGAGTTCATCTCGACCAGCCGCTTCAAACTGGGTGATGGATTCTTTTCGTTGTTTGGCAGCCCGTTTGATAACCGCGAGGACTTCATCGTCCGTGAGCATGTCTTGGGGTGTGCGACCGGTACTTACCATCTCGTTCATAAACGCAGTTAGCAGCTGACGAACCACTCGTAGGCGCACGGCTTCTTTTGCTTTCATGGCTTCTTTTAGTTCTCCTTTGATACTTTCGTGTAGGGACATATGCAAATAATTATACCCATAGTATAGCAAATCCCGGCCAGTAAAGCCGGGATTTGGAAGTTCTCATTAAGGTCACATCAACAAAATAACTGCACGCATAATAACTCGAGCATCACGACAGCCACCATCGCGAGCGTCTTCTGCCTTGACGGTCAGTCGTAACCGGTCATTCGTCTGCCAGATTTTACACCTCAGAACTCCAGAGGCTTCGTGTCGGTCAATCTGTGCAATCGTTGTGCTTTTTTCCAGCTCGCTAAGCATACGATTGAAAACAACGATGACAACGCAAGGGCGATTCGAGTCACTCACAAACTCAGTGATTGACAAACTGGTTGATAGTTTGTTTGGGTGCACCGTACGCGGTTTGTGCGCCAGTCTTTTACCTCTGATGATCGTCACATCAACCAGTTTCGTGATCCCTGTATCACAAACTGCTCGTCCATTTGAAATGAATTGTGGTTTACCCATCTGTATTCTCCCTCATGTATTGTTGGGCGGAACAGTATTTTTGCTTTTCAGCTCCATTGGTAAATGTACTCCGGACCTGAACATAGTCAAATGTCATACCTGTGCATAGCGTGATAAAATGCCTGACATATGGAACTACTTTTGATTGGCTTGGTCGTGTTGATTTTAATCGCAAATGCCTTTGTGCTGTATACATTGCTGCAACCAAAAGCCGAGCCGGTCAAGCTGGATGACGGCAGAGAGCTGTTACTCATGCAACGGATCGAAGAGTTGTCGCGAACGGTTGATAGCCGTTTGTCAGAGACTAACAAAAATATGCAAGAGGGTAGCCGGGCGCAGTTTCGAGAGTCGCGCGAGATGATGGAAAACATCAACAAGGAAATGAACGAACAGCTGCGAAATGTGGTCGCAAAGACGACTGAGGTGGGGGAGAGTAGTAAGCAGGTATTTCAGGTGGCGGACCAGCTCCGTGAACTACAGGATATTCTCAAGAACCCAAAACAACGTGGCGTGCTCGGTGAGTACTACCTCGAGACCGTATTGCAAAACGTGTTACCGCCAGAGAGTTTCAAAATGCAGTATGCCTTTAGTGATAACGAAATTGTCGACGCGGCGGTGTTCGTCAAAAATAAAGTGATTCCGGTAGATAGTAAATTTTCACTTGAAAACTACAACCGGTTTGCTACTGCAGCTGACGGAGAAGACAAGGTGAAATACGAAAAGGCGTTTGTGAATGACCTCAAACTACGAATTGCCGAAACTGCCAAGTACATTCGCCCAAGTGAAAAAACTACTGATTTTGCCTTTATGTTTATCCCGCACGAAGGGATTTACTACGATCTGTTGTCTAACAAGGTCGGGGCGGGAGAAGACAACCTGATCCAGCGCGCCGCTGGCAAATACAAAGTAATCATCGTGTCGCCAACCTCGTTCTTGGCGTACCTCCAGACCGTTCTGCAGGGTCTTAAGGCGATGGAAATCGAAGAAAAGGCGGCCGACATTATCAAGAACGTCGAAAAGCTCTCGGGGCATATTGCCAAGTACGAGGACTACTATCAGAAATTGGGCAACACTCTGGCTACCACAGTGAACCACTACAACGCTGGCTACAAAGAGTTAAACAAAATTGACAAGGACGTAACTAAAATCACGGGGGTAGTTGGAGGGGTGGATATGCTAACAATCGAGAAACCGCATAAAGAAGACGAATAGTAAAAGGCCGCCTGAATGAGGCGGCCTTTTTCGGGTCAGTTTCGGAGGGCTCTTCTGGTAAATCGGTAGTTTGTTCCCAGGCTAGGTAAAACGTCTGTCCATGATCTGCCATACTCTGTAGCAAGTTCAATTTCTTGCATGAATATTGCTGCTAGTGGTTCATAAGACTCGCACGGGCAAGCTCCGCCCTTGTTCCAAATTATGTTGGTTGTTTTGTGTGAAGCTTCCATAAATCCACACCATTGACACGGTATTCCATCAGCCATAACTCTCTCCCTTCTCGCTCTGCAAGAAAAGTATCAAATCTATTGCAAAATACAAGCATTTCTGTATAATTCGCGCACTATGACAACAGCTACAGAAACAAACACAGCTCCGTTTGCAGTTATCGCTACTGGCGGGAAGCAATACCTCGTACGAGAAGGTGACACCATCCTCGTAGAGCTTTTAGGAGAGCACGAAGAGGGTGCGAAAATTGAATTCGACGCTCTTATGACTGACGACGGAAAATCAAGTAAAATTGGTACTCCAACAGTTGGAAAAGTTGCTGCAACCTACCTAGGACTCAAGAAAGGTAAGAAGCTAACTATCATCCGGTACAAAGCAAAAAGTAACCGAGACCGACGTCTAGGCCACCGACAGCACTACGCTCAAGTCACAATCGATAAGATCTAATTAAGAAAAGCTCCCGCCAGGGAGCTTTTCTTAAAAAGTGAAAAACCCTAATGGTTGACGAAAGGTGAGTCAAAATAAAAGCGCCCCGTAAATCGGGGCGCCATTTTAGTGAGTATTGCGGCGCTTTGCTTCGCGGTATTGGTTTACAATCGACTGGGCGTTGTCACGAAAATCAGGAAAGTCTCGTGTCTGCTGATTAATAAAATCATCAGTCAGACTCGCGTTTTGAGTAAGAATCATTTCGATACTGACATCAGTTTTTTGTAGACACCACGCCTGAGCGGCTCGATACTCGTCATTGGTATAGTTGATTGTTGTATTCGACATTTGCTCTCCGTCATCTATAAAAGTGGATTATGACTAATTTACAACTATTTATATTAAAGTCAAATTTAACCCCGATTCTGCAAGGCGTTCTTGATTGTTTCACTGTCGGCGTACTCTAGTTCGCTGCCAGTTGAGAGGCCTCGTCCAAGGTAGGATATGGTCAATCCATTTTCCACGGCTTCACTCAAAAATGATGACACAAACCGGGCGGTGTTCTCTCCGTCAGGATTAACTGAGAATCCAAGGATGACCTCTGTTAGACCCTCAGGCTGCCTGGCCGCTACGGTTGCTTTAAGGGCGCCGCTACGGAGCTTGCTGTTCTCGGGGGCCGAGAGTAAGGGGACAGTGCCACCTAGGACAAAATACAGCCCATCGTACACCCCAGCTCGCTCGATGGCTTGGACGTCGCTGTCTCGCTCTACTACGAGCAGTCGCTCGCGATTACGATTTGATCCGGTGCAAATGCTACACAGCTCCTCGGCCTGACGTTTAGAAAAATACCGGTGGCAACTGGTGCACTCGATCACGGTGGTGCGAGCGTTTTCAATCAGGTTCGCTAGTTTGCGAGAGTCTTCGGTTTCCATGCGAAGTACATGAAACGCAAAGCGCTTGGCCTGTCGTCCTCCGACACCAGGAAACTTTTCAAAATGCGAAATAAGTTGATCGAGCGGGTTCATAGACTAGAAATCATCGTTAGCTCCAGCCGCTGCCGCTTCGTGATGGGTGTCGAGGTTGAGGAAACGGACGTGATCACCGTCAAAGTATAATTCAGCGTAGCCAGTCGCACCGTTACGGTGTTTTTCGACCATGATCTCAGCAATGTTAGGGCGTTCGGCTTCTTTCCCTGGATTCATTTTATCTTCGCGGTGAATAAACATTACTACGTCGGCATCCTGCTCGATTGAACCTGAGTCACGTAGGTCGGACAGTCGTGGCTTACCGCCACGCTGCTCCACGGCACGCGATAGCTGAGACAGGGCAATAACCGGGATGTCTAGCTCTTTAGCGAGGATTTTAAGTGATCGTGAGATCTCGGTAATTTGTTGCACCATGTTGTCAGACCCTTTGGTTAGGGTGGGGGACATCAACTGCAAATAGTCTACAATCAGCATGTCCAAACCGTACTCGTTTTTAAGTCGACGGGCCGCTGATTTCATTTTCACAATGTTCATATCGGCCTGGTCAATAATATGGATAGGGGCTTTGCTAAGCTTCTCCATAGCCGCTTGCAGTTTTTCGTACTCATCGTCGTTACTGAGTTTTCCAGTCCGTAGTTTCCAACTATCAACCCCAGACTCGGCCGCTAGCATACGGTCAACCAACTGTTGGTCACTCATTTCGAGTGAAAAAAAGCCGACTGACGCGCCGCCTACAAGCGCTGCGTTGCGGGCGAGGTCGAGTGCAAAAGCGGTTTTACCCATCGCTGGCCTGGCAGCCAGGATGATGAGGTCAGATTTTTGAAATCCAGCGAGCACGTTATCAAGGGCATGAAACCCTGAAGGCACACCGCGTTTTTCTTGGGGGTTTTCGGTCAGGTATTCAAACCGTTCCCATGCTTCAGTCAATGCCGTTCCAATCGGGCGGAATTTCTGGGATGACGGTGACTGGGTTGCCATAAAGATTTTCTTTTCTGCCTGATCAAGGGCTTCGTCAACTGATTCCGGATCACTGTATCCAATTTCGGCGATGTCGTCTGCTGCGTGAATCAATCCTCGCAGTGATGACTTGGCTTGGACTTGGTCTGCGTAGTACGAGGCATTTCCAGCCGCCGGGACCGATTCGATGAGTTCACTCACGTACGAAGCACCACCGACACGTTCGATTTCTCCCATGTCTTTTAGTTTGGTGGCAACTGAAACAATATCGATCGGATCACCTTTGGAGAAAATTTGCGAAATAGCTGAAAAAATAGCTCGGTGTTTATCAGCGTAGAAACTTTCCGGATATACCAAGACCGAGATGTCGTGCATCACATCAGGTTTGAGAATAATTGCACCAAGTAGCGCTCGCTCGGCGTCAACGTTCTGTGGGGGAGTACGGAGTGATTTGTGGGTGTTGGTCGCCATGTGAGTAGCATTTTAGCACGGAAATGACTTTGTCATTCACTCGCTTTTGTTGTGGAAAGTGGGGATGGTGTGTATAGTCAGCTTTAGAAACCTTGGGAGGTGTAGCTATGCTTTATAGAATCTTTAAAATTATCGTTTCGTTCCTCGCTGCTTTTTTGGCTGGAGCGGTAATATGGTCGTTGGTTGTATATCTGGCAACAGGTAGTCAAGCGACGGACTTAAGCCCTGTGTTAGTGGGATTATTAACAATGGGCGTTCTGATTGTTGTGCTTGTTTTGGTAAAAAAACGACACAAGCTTGACTGACGAAGAGGCGCTGTTAAGGCGCTTTTTTTGTTAAGTTGAAAAAGTACCCACAAGTTGTATAGTCACATGAGAAATAGATCTCAAGGAGGGGAGATGAAACAATTAACTATACACCTCTGTGAGGTGACAGGTTGGTTATTTTGGCCAGTGATTCTCGTGCGAAGCTCGCTTTCTTATTTGTTCAATAGGATTATTTGGTACGTTAGTTTATTGCTGACACGCTTTGGGCCAATAATGGCGCTTTATAAAAAGATTGCTGGTCAAGATGGAATACTGTGGGGACCAGTATCTGCGAGTTGGATATGGACGGTGCGAATGTATATTTTGGTCACCACCATCGTGTTTTCCACTCAGCTAACGGATGACGTGAATTATTTTGGAGCACTCGTATTGATCCTAGCGGTATTTGTTGCCCTGACTAGTGCTTGGTACAAAGTACTGTTTAATCAATCTCAAAAAGAAATCTTGCAGTTCATCAAAGATTTAGAAAACGCCCGGCGATAGTCGGGCGTTTTTGCGTCTGTGCGGATTATACTTTCGTCACCTTGGGACCATGCTCTGAATCTTCGACGGTGTAACCCTTGGTGGTTAGTTGCTGGCGAAGCCTGTCAGCTTCTGCGTAGTCTCGAGCGATGCGAGCAATCTCTCTGGCGTCAATCAGATCCTTGATTGATTCTGGAATATCGCCGATTGCGACGACGCCGAGTGATCGAGCTCCTTCGGTTGGGTCATCTGATAGTCCGATGTCGAGTACCTCGTCCATAGCCAGTAGGGTGCCGGCTTTTGTACCGTTTTGTAAGCTCTTATCTTTGACCATCTCCCACATGACAGCGATCGCCCCGGGGGTATCGAGATCAGCAGCCAGTCGCTCATCAAATTTCTCTAAGTAGGTTTTGTCCGGCAGAGAGGGCTTTTGTTTGTATTCCTCAAACATGTGCCGCTTGAGCCTGTACAGGGCTTGCTTTGCACCCGTGAGTGCTTCCCACGAAAAGTTTGCCTGGGATCGGTAATGGGCAGTTAGTAGCCAGTAGCGGTAGTCGTCGCCTGAGAACCCTCGATCAGTGAGGTGTCTCACAGTGATGGTGTTTCCTAGAGATTTGGATACTTTTGTTTTATCAATCGTGATAAATTCGTTGTGTAGCCAGTATTTAGAGAATTGCTTTCCCGTGACCGCCTCACACTGAGCGATTTCAGCATTGTGGTGCACTGCAATATGGTCGATTCCACCAGTGTGGATGTCGATTTGCTTACCGAGAGTAGCCATTGCCATCGCAGAACATTCCATGTGCCAACCAGGGAAACCGGTACCCCAGCGACTAGACCAACCCAGTTCGCCTTTTTTCCAGACAGCAAAATCGGCCGGATGTTTCTTTTCGGTATTTACTTCAACTCGGGCACCACTTTTGAGTTCGTTAACATTAATGTTTCCGAGTCGGCCATAGGTAGGGAATTTACTGATATCAAAATATACTCCGTCACTGGTTTCGTAGGTGTAACCTTTATCATCAAGCGATTTGATGAGGTTGATCTGTTGTTTGATGTACTCACTTGCCCGAGCGTAGGTGGTTGGTGGCATGATGCGTAACTCATACAGGTCGGCTTCAAACGCATCAATGTAGGTATCGGTGAGTTTTTTCATCGATTTCAAATTGATTTCCAATCCTTCTCGTTTGAGCCCCTTCATGATTTTGTCTTCACCGTCGTCTCCATCATCGGTAAGGTGACCAAAATCAGTTAGGTTAATCGTATGTTTTACGAGATAGCCATTGCGAATCAGTGTGCGCTTGAGAATATCGGCAAAAATATATGACCGCATATTTCCAATATGAGCAAAATCATAAACGGTTGGACCACAAGTGTACATTTTTACATTGGTGGCATCGTACGGCTTAAATACTTCGAGTGCTCGGGATTCGGTGTTGTACAAATTTATATCACGAGTAATAACGGGCGGTTTCTGGAAAAGTGTACCAAACATAAGTAGCGTAAGTGTACCAAATTTTTTGTTATTTGGCGCAGCGCAGCTGACGTGCGATAATACTGGATATGCAACGATACACAGGATTGCTTGTAGCGGTGCTACTTGCCGCGGCAGCGTTTGGGTCAGGAGTGCAGTTTGGACAAGGAACAAATGGTTCTGGGCAAATGGCATCTTTATTTAACTTATTTGCGTCTCAGCCCGAGGTGTCGGCCGCGCCCGATGATTTGGGTGAGTTTTGGGAAGTGTGGAGGCTGCTTGATGAGAAATTTGCAGTTGGTTCAACCTCACAACAGGTAACGCAACAGCAAAAAATCCAGGGGGCAATCGACGGTCTGGTTGATGCCTACGGTGATCCGTATACCGTATATCTCCCACCCGCAGACGCCGAATCGTTTGCGGCTGACATTTCTGGAGAGTTTAGTGGGGTAGGGATGGAGGTTGGAATGCGTGATGGTCTCATCACCATCATTGCTCCGCTACCGGAAACACCAGCCGAACAAGCTGGTCTGCAGGCGGGTGATGTAATCATCCGTATCGACGACACCTCGGCCGAAGGTATGCGGATTGACCAGGCGGTTGACCTCATCAGAGGACCCAAGGGAACGGTGGTTACCTTGAGTATTTTTCGGGAAGGTGAAATGGAATTCCTGGAAATTCCCGTTACTCGTGACACCATCGCTATTCCAACCGTTAAAACCGAGCAGGTTGAGGATGTGTTTGTGATCGCTCTGTATAGCTTTAATGCTGTAGCTGAAGCCAAAATGGTCGAAGCGGTTAATGAATACTTGCGAAGCGGTGCCAGTAAATTGGTGATTGATCTACGTGGTAATCCTGGCGGGTTCCTTGAAAGCTCAGTTTCAATTGGTAGTTTCTTTGTCCCTTCAGGTAAGGTAATTGTTAAAGAGTCATTCGTTGACGAATCAAAAAACGATATTTTCCGTAGTCGGGGACGGCAGGTGGGAGAGTTCACCCCTGAAAACCTAGTCGTGCTGGTTGATGGTGGCTCGGCTTCTGCCTCAGAAATCCTCGCTGGAGCCCTCAAGGATCATGGTCTTGCAACAGTGATCGGAACTCAGACATTTGGAAAGGGTTCAGTGCAAGAGTTGGTAGAACTTGGTGATGGTTCATCGCTCAAGGTAACAATTGCCCGTTGGCTCACTCCAAACGGAACTTCGATTTCTGCTGGCGGTCTAACACCTGACATTGTTATTAGTCGCACCGGGCAACAACGGCTTGATGATATCGATCCACAAAAAGACGCTGCCATCTCGTTCCTTAATGGAGAGGAAGTGGTGAGTGAGTCCCTTGAAGACGACTTGCTAGAGAGTGAGCAGACTGGTGAATAAGGCCCTAGTTTGCTATACTCGGAAACGTATTTTACAGATAAAGCTTGAAACTAATTAAAACGATATGAAAGTAATCCTCTTGCAAGATGTGGCCAAAATTGGTCTGCGACACGAAGTGGTAGATGTACCAAACGGGTACGCAACCAACAAATTGATCCCGAAAAAACTAGCTGAACCAGCGACCCCGGTGAACCTAAAAAAAGTCGGAAAAGTACACGCTGCAAAGGCTGGGGCAGCCGCTGATACAGAAGCAGTATTCAATGCAGCCATGGAAGCGCTATCAGCAGAACCGCTGCTTATTGCTGCGGACATGAACGAACAAGAGCACTTGTTCAAAGCGGTCGACTCCGCTGATGTGGTCAAAGCAGCCGAGGCAAAGGGAATTGCTATAACCTCACAAATGATCGGATTTCCAGAAGTCGTTAAATCAGCCGGTGAACACACTGTGGCACTGCAGGCTGGTGCTCACAACGCCTCATTTACAATCAACGTAATCAAAGCTTAATTCTATGGATAGCCAGATGAAACAATCACTGATCTCGATCGTCGGGTTGCTCGCAATTTGCGCACTGCTCGTCGCCGGTATTTCATACTGGCTAGGGGAATCAGACTCAACTGCCGAGGTAAATATTACAAATGAAACGCAGATCGATACACCGCTAGCACTTGATGCTATCGATCCGTATGAACCAGAAATCACAAGCCGTATGAATCCAATCGCACTATTTGAAACAAACAAAGGTAACATCGAAATTGAACTGTATGACGATGCTATGCCAATTACAGCTGGGAACTTTATGAAGCTGATCAACGAAGGGTACTACGATGGAATCAAGTTCCACCGCGTGATCGACGGATTTATGATCCAGGGAGGCGACCCGATTACCAAAACTGATGAAGTGGCGCGGTATGGAACTGGTGGCCCCGGCTATAGCATCCCTGACGAACACATTGCCGGAGAAAAACTATCAAACGTTCGCGGTTCGCTATCAATGGCCAACAGTGGGCCAAATAGTGGGGGAAGTCAGTTTTTCATTAACCTGGCTGACAATACCAATCTCGACTTTGACAAACCGCCACTGCAGTCAAAGCATCCAGTATTTGGACAGGTGGTGGTGGGGATGGACGTCGTTGATGCCATTGCGTCAGTTGCAACCGGACCAACTGATCTACCGCTGGAGGACGTGGTGATTGAACGAGCAACAATTAAAGAATCTTAGCGAGCAACTCAAACAAAAACAGCGTGATCCATTTGGATCACGCTGTTTTTGTTTGAGTTGCTTACTTAGGCAACAACTGGTAGTACGTCTACCGCCTTCTTGTTGACTGTCTGTCCAGTGAAGGTGGTCTTTCGCATGTTTCGAAATGACACAATTCCTTCTGTCATTGCAAAGATCGTGTGATCCTTAGCAACTTTGACACCTTTTCCAGCTTCAATTTTGGTTCCGCGCTGGCGGACGATGATTTCTCCGGTCTTCACCATTTGACCGTCTGCACGCTTGACTCCCAAGTACTTTGGTTGCGAGTCGCGCAGGTTCTTGGAAGTTCCACCGGCTTTCTTCTTTGCCATAACCTGTATTTATTTATTTAATATGGTGTTAAGAGTGATAC
>Ga0075467_10001092_pt1 | contig 22414 bp, 17 predicted proteins | sample DEB08_DNA_9_FD_75067 | JGI IMG/M metagenome (GOLD analysis project Ga0075467, IMG submission 75067) | Aqueous microbial communities from the Delaware River and Bay under freshwater to marine salinity gradient to study organic matter... | ecosystem: Environmental > Aquatic > Marine > Coastal ... | reverse complement strand
TATTCCAGGTGTTTTTGCCATTGGAGACGTAAATACTTATCCAGGAAAGTTAAAATTAATATTATGCGGTTTCCATGAAGCTACACTAATGTGTCAGGCAGCTTATCAAATTATTAATCCTGGCAAGAAATATGTGTTGAAATATACAACTGTAAGTGGTGTTGACGGATTTGATGGTACAAGAAAAGAAGCTCCTAAAGCAGTCGTTAAGAAAATTAGTTAATTGGAACAAGACGTAAAAATAACAATAATAGATAGAAATGGTGTTTCTCATAATATTGATGCACCAACAGATATGGCAATGAATCTTATGGAAGTTGTTAGAGCTTATGAACTTGCTCCAGAAGGTACTATTGGTATTTGCGGAGGCATGGCTATGTGTGCTTCTTGTCAATGTTATGTGTTAAGCGATACTGAATTACCTGAAAAACAAGATGACGAAGAAGCTATGTTAAGTGAAGCATTTTATGTAAAAGAGAATTCACGATTAGGTTGTCAAATACACATCTCACCAGAAATGGATGGTTTGGAAGTCGAACTTGCTCCTGAGAGTTAGTTACTCTGTTTTATAATCCATTAATTTTCTTGGACCTTCCAATAATACTCTTACTATTTTAAGTGTGCCATCGTCAGAAGTGGCTATTTGCCATTTAATTAATGAAATTTCTCCGTTTTCAATTTCAATTCCTGTAATACTTCTTGGATGTACACAACTCCCATCATTAAAAAAGGCAATGTCACCAGGATTAGGAAAGCGTGGTCTATGTGTATGTCCAACAATTGTTATTAAGTTGTTGTTTTCGGCAATCCATTTTTTGGTTCGTCGCTCAACTTTAATCAATTCTTTATAGTTTTTTGCAGGACTTGTCGGATCTGCAATTCCCATAACATTTAGTGGTTTCCATAACACACGAACCAAAAAACGACTCCATCTCCAGAATGTATAATTCCACCAATCGGCTTGGTGACCATGTGTTAAAAACAGTTCTTGGCCAGTTTCAGAATGTTTTAATATGATACCTTCATGATATTGAATATTGCAAAACAGTTCAACATCTTCGCCAATTTTTTCATCAAAATATGTAGATAAATGTTTTTCAACATATTTAGGATCACGATATACCATGTCATGATTTCCCCAAATCATATGCAGACGTTCTTGTTCATGAAACAGTTTCATAAGCATGTAGACATTTTTATGAGCTTCTAGAATTGGAGTAAAGGAAATGTTTTCCCAAAGTTCATCACCATCACCAACTTCACAATATTGAAAACCTTCAGCGTAATAATGCTTTAACGCATGAAAGTAAATGTTTCGGTTGTTGGCAAAATCGTCTGCAAAACTATTATCACCTCTGTGGCAATCACTAAATAAAATGAACTTACTTGAGTTGTCAAAGTTGACAACTTTAGCATTTTTGTAAGCACGATCTAATCTGTATTTTGAAGACATGGATAAACTTTCAACTAAAATAAGTAGAAATTACACAACCTAATATAACTCATTCAATTTTTTCAATAGCAAGCGGAAGTATGCGCTCTACAAATTTTGCATAAGCCAATTCTGAAGGATGTAAACCATCTGAAGCTACTAAAGCAGTATTTTCTAATCCTTGGCGTGTAATGTCAGTAATATATAAGTATGTAATGTTATTTTGTTCGCAATACGTTTCAGCAAAATTATTATACGCATCTATTTCAGAAGAAATAGTTTCCATATTTTTTTGTCCAAAAGGTGTATAGCCATAATCTGGTATTGAAACCACTACCACATTACTTTTATCACCATTTGCAGCAGTAATTGCTGTTTGAACTAACTCAGGAAATTCTGTTTCATATAAAGAAAACGGTTTGCCTTGATATTGGTTGTTAACTCCAATAAGCAAAGTTACCAAATCATTGTTGTTAGTTATGTTTTCTGAAGCAATAGCATTAATAAGGTTAGTAGTTGTCCAACCAGTTTGTGCTATAACTTTTAGGTCGAACATGTATTGCGTATCAAAACTAGAATTTAAACTTTGTTTTAATTGCTCCGGAAATCTACATGTTTTGCACACACTATGGCCTACAGTATAACTATCACCAAGCGATAGAATATTTAAAGTAGTTTCTTTAGGATTTGTGTTTTCATCATCAGTATTTGTATCAGGATTTGAAACAAGTTCTTTGCTTGTAAAACATGATAGAATTGTGATTATAAAAACAATAAAGATTACTTTTTTCATTTTTTATTTAAAGATACAATTTCCAATATTTTTTCTAGAAATAAAAAAAGCTCTTCATTTCTGAAAAGCTTTTAAGGGTATCTGTTTTTTAAATTTTATTTGAAAGCATTAAGCCCAGTTACATCCATTCCTGTAATTAATAGGTGAATATCATGAGTGCCTTCATAAGTAATAACACTTTCTAAATTCATAGAGTGACGCATTATTGAATATTCTCCTGTAATTCCCATTCCTCCTAGCATTTGTCTTGCTTCACGAGCAATATTTATAGCCATATCAACATTATTCCGTTTAGCCATTGAAATTTGCGCAGAGGTAGCTTTACCGTCATTACGCAAAACACCCAATCTCCAAGTCAACAATTGCGCTTTAGTAATTTCAGTAATCATTTCGGCAAGTTTCTTTTGTTGTAATTGAAATTGCCCAATTGGTTTTCCAAATTGAATACGTTCTTTACTATATCTAAGAGCCGTGTCGTAGCAATCCATTGCTGCACCAATTGCTCCCCATGCAATACCATAACGAGCTGAGTCTAAGCATCCAAGTGGAGCTCCCAATCCAGATTTGTTAGGCAATAAATTTTCCTTTGGTACTTTTACATTATCAAAAATAAGTTCTCCTGTAGCAGAAGCACGAAGAGACCATTTATTATGAGTTTCAGGAGTTGAAAATCCTTCCATACCACGTTCTACAATTAGACCATGAATACGACCACTTTCATCTTTTGCCCAAACTACAGCAATCTGTGCAAAAGGTGCATTTGAAATCCACATTTTTGCACCATTTAATAAATAGTGGTCACCTTTATCTTTAAAGTTAGTTGTCATTCCACCAGGATTACTTCCGTGGTCAGGTTCAGTTAAACCAAAGCAGCCCATCCATTCTCCTGAGGCTAATTTTGGCAAATATTTTTGTCGTTGTTCTTCGTTTCCATATTTCCAAATCGGATACATCACTAATGAAGACTGAACAGAAGCAGTACTTCTTACGCCAGAATCTCCACGTTCAATTTCTTGCATGATTAATCCATAAGAAATTTGATCTAATCCAGCACCTCCATATTCCATAGGGATGTATGGTCCGAAAGCACCAATTTCTGCTAATCCATTTATGATTTGTGAAGGAAATTCTGCTTTTTGAGCATACTCTTCAATTATAGGTGATACGTCACGTTTTACCCATGCTCTTGCTGTATCACGCACTAACTTATGTTCTTCTGATAAAAGCTCATCTAAATTGTAATAATCAGGAGCTTCAAATAAATCTGGTTTCATCTGGTAGATAATATTGTTTTAGAGGTCAGATGTAATTCGCATAAATGCTCATTTCATTAGTCCTTCATTTCATTAGTAATTAACCTTTATTTTTATTAGGCATAATAATATGCCAAATTTAACGAAAGCAAAGCAAATCATTAAGAAATTTAAGAAGAATTTTAGGCGTTTAAAAATCGAGCAAGTAAAGTATGAAAATGATGTACACCTTGTTCTCGTGTCGGCGAAAATCGGCCAGCTTTATAAAACGATGAACGTACTCCTTTTTGCACATGCTCAACAACAAATTCATCTTCACGTTCTACTTTTTCAAGACCACTTCCAGCACCTTTATCTAGTTTGGAAGGATCATAAACATAAGAGATGAAAGACACTTTTGTACGATTTATATCGAGTGGCTTTACCACATTTACTGACAATCCCCAAGGATAAAAATTAAACATCATGTTTGGAAAAACCCAATAATAATAAGCTGCTACATTCTTTCCATAATCAATATGTCCTTTAGGTAAATCAAAAATTTCAGTGGCTTCATCAGTATAACCTATTTGTAAATTACAATACTCGTAAACCTCTGTTTTATAACTTCCATAATCTAGAACTGCATTTAAATCTTCATGAACAAAAGGCACATGAAAACCTTCTAAATAATTATCGCAATACAAAGCCCAATGTGCATGAACCAAAAAATCTTTTGAAATGGAATTATCTAAAACAAATTCATCAAGAGGTAAGAACCCAATGCGTTCGTTCATTTTATCTATCACTTGTTGAAAATCAAATGAAGGATTTAAGCCAGCAAACAATAATGGCCCAAATTTACGCAAAGGGAATTGATGTAAATTATCACATGGTCTTGGGAAATCTTCGGCTTCATCAAATTCAGGCATGTGTTCAAATTCACCTTTAAGATTGAAGCGTCTTCCATGATACATGCAAGTTAGTTTTTTAGATTTTCCAGGATGTAATGCCACGACATTTCCTCTATGCGTGCAAACATTAGTTAGACAGCTTATGTGTTCATCTTTATCGCGAGTTAACAACATTGGCTCAGTTAAAAATGAATCTAATAACACAAATGGATGTACAGATTGAGGAAGACGAACAAGCTTTTCATCACCAATAAACTGCCATGACTTAAGAAATACGTCTTTTTTTAAAGCTTCAAAAGTTTGATTGTCTTTATAAAACAGCGCAGGAAGTGTCTCCGCTTTTTTAATATCTGGGTTGATATTATATTTTATCATCATTAAAATTATAATTGTACATTCGTATTTCGCTCCTAATTTACATAATAAAATTCTATATTTTTTAAAATGAAATAAATGGCATCTAAATCTCAAAAAATAGGATTAATTACTGCAACATCGTTGGTTGTTGGAAATATGATTGGTTCAGGGATTTTTGTGCTTCCTGCGACGCTAGCTCGATATGGAAGTATAAGTATTTTAGGATGGTTATTTACGGCGGCTGGAGCATTGATATTGGCTAAAATATTTAGTAATTTAAGCAAAATACTGGCGAATAGAAGTGGTGGTCCTTATGTGTTTGCAAAAGAAGGATTTGGTGATTTTTTAGGATTTTTAGTGGCTTGGGGTTATTGGATTTCTTGTTGGGTTGTAAATGCTGGAATTGCCGTTGCTATTATTAGTGCATTAACCATTTTCTTCCCTGTATTAGAGACCAATTCTTTATTGGCAGTGTTTCTTGGATTAGCTTTTATTTGGTTGTTTACTTGGCTAAATGTAAAGGGAGTTAAAGCTTCTGGTAAGTTTCAGGTGGTAACAACGGTTTTAAAACTATTGCCTTTAGTGTTTGTAATTATTTTAGGGGCATTCTTTTTCAGTTTAGATAACTTTCCAGCGTTTAATATATCACAACAAAATGATTTGCAGGCATTTTCAGCTGTGGCAACATTAACATTATTTGCTTTTTTAGGAATTGAATGCGCTACCATTCCAGCTGAAAATGTTAAAGATCCTGAGAAAACGGTTCCAAAAGCAACCATGATAGGTACTACTATTGCTACTTTGGTTTATATTTTTGGAACTGTGGTATTATTTGGAATTTTACCAATAGACCAACTAATGACGTCACCAGCACCTTTCGCAGAAGCGGGAAAAATTATTGGAGGTGAGTTTGCTGGGTATTTCGTAGCAGCAGGAGCAGCAATATCTGCTATAGGTGCACTTAATGGATGGATTTTAATTGCAGGACAATTACCAATGGCAACGGCAAGAGATAATATGTTTCCTAGAGTATTCAAAAAACAAAATGACAAAGAAGCGCCATATTTAGGATTGATTATAGGTAGTGTTTTAAGTTCTATTATCATGCTTATGAATTTTTCAGAAGGACTTGTAGATCAGTTTGAGTTTATTGCATTACTTACAACGCTCACCGCACTAATTCCATACTTCTTCGTATCAGCTGCATATGTTATCATTACAATTAATAAGAAGGTTTTTGTTCACGATAAACTTAAAATAGTTCTGCTTTCAACATTAGGTGTTGCGTATTCCTTTTGGGCTATTTATGGATCTGGAAGTGACACTGTTTTTTATGGCTTTTTATTATTATTAGGTGGTGTGCCTTTTTATATGTTAATGAAGTATAATCAAAGTAAAGACTAGTATGAAAACAACATATCATTCAGAATATTTGCCCCTGCAATCGGTTTTTATAAAACCAGCAAAAAATGCGTTTATATCTAACATGCATTTAAGTGAACAATGGCAGGAGCTTAATTATTTGTCTCGTCCGGAGTTTGATAGCTCACTGGAAGAATATGATAAGTTTCAAGAGTATTTTGTAAAAAGTAATATCTCTTTAGAATATTTTCCATTTAATAAAAATGTACAGATTGATTCAATTTATTGTAGGGACGCTTCCATAGCGACAGATTTTGGGATGATTATTTGTAAAATGGGAAAAGGAGGAAGAATTAATGAGCCTCAAGCACATTTAGATATTTATATTGAAAATAAAATTCCTGTTCTGGGAATTATTGAAGCTCCTGGCACTTTAGAAGGAGGCGATGTTGCTTGGTTAGACAAAAAAACGTTGGCGGTTGGTCATACGTATCGAACCAATCCTAAAGGCATTGCTCAACTTAAAGCGTTGTTGGAGCCAAAAGGTATAGACGTTGTCGTTGTGGAATTACCACATTATAAAGGTAAAAGTGATGTATTTCACTTAATGAGTATTTTAAGTCCAGTTGATAAAGATTTGGCAGTGGTTTATTCACCTTTAATGCCAATTAAATTTAGGAATGAATTACTAAATAGAGGATTTGAATTGATTGAAGTTCCTGAAGAAGAATTTGAATCTATGGGCTGTAATGTTTTAGCGGTTGCACCTAGACAATGTTTAATGGTTGCTGGAAATCCTAAAACGCAAAAATTATTAGAAAAAACTGGATGTCAAGTTACTACTTATAAAGGTGAAGATATTAGTGTGAAAGGTGGTGGAGGGCCAACGTGTTTAACACGACCAATGCAGAGGTCTTACTATTAATTACATTTTCAAATAGAAATCTTTGGTCAAATTAATATAATTTGGAGTGTATTGATGTCTTGCAGTTTCTATGATTAGTTCATCAATTTTAATCTCGTTTTTAGCAAATGAAAACTGCATAAGACTTCGTTTTATTTCTGATGAAGGATTTCCTTTTACATGTAAAATTCTATTTGGGAATAAGTTTACTTTTGAAGCTAAACTGATAATATGATCTTCTTCTTTAAATGGAATAATTATTGAAAACGTTCCAGTTTCACTAAGTAATTTTGAAATACTTTCTATAAGGTATTCAAATGGCAATGCAGCTTGAAAACGAGCTAAATCTCTTTGTTCATTTTCACTTTTAAAATCGTCAGAATAAAATGGAGGATTAGAGACAATCAAATCATATTTGATATCTATTTCGTCTACAAATTCTTTCAGTGATGCATGGTAGCAAAACAATCTGTCATTCCAAGATGAGTTTTCAAAATTCTCTACGCATTGTTCATAAGCATCATCATCAATTTCAATAGCATCTATGAGCTCAGCAAAGCTCCGTTGTGCCAACATAAGAGCAATAACACCTGTGCCTGCACCAATATCTAAAATTGAAAAAGGTTGATTAATTACTGAAGTCCAAGCACCAAGTAAAACCCCATCTGTACCGATTTTCATGGCACATTTATCTTGATTTACTGTAAATTGTTTAAATTTAAAAGGAAGAGAAGACATTAACTAAGATATAATTCAATAAGTCCTGGAGGTGTTTCAACAGTGATAGTTTGATTTTTCCTATTTACTTCTTTTATGAATTCATCATTCATTGGAATTAGAATTTCAATACCATCTCTATCTACTTCAAAAAGAGATTGTGCAGTTGAATCATTGATTGCTTTAACAATACCAACATCTCCGAAATTCGAATCTATCATTTTAAAACCAATAACCTCATGAAAGTAAAACTTATTACCTTCTAGTTTTGGAAGGAACTCAAGAGGCACGTATAATTCACTTTTTAGCAAAGCATCAGCATCTGCCTCAGAATCTACATCTTCAAATTTTATGCGCAATAATTCCGATTTATGAAGCTGAGAGCTTTCAATAAAAAAAGGAATTAAATTATTTCTTAATTGAATAAAAATAGCGTCTAAGTGTTCGTAAAGTTCAGGTTGATCAGTATCAAGTTTAGCGAGAAGTTCTCCCTTAAAACTATATTTTTTAACAATCTTTCCTAAATAAAAACAATCTTCTTTTTGCATCTTTTTAAAATAAAAAACCCAGACGCTAAAGGTCTGGGTTTAAAAGTATAAAAAATAATTTTCTTATTCTTCTTCGTTTGTAGCTTTCACTTCTTCAGCTGGAGCATCTTCTGTAGCTGCCTCAGTTGTTGCTTCTGCATCTTCATTTGTTACTTCCTTAGAAACTTCTTCTGTTGTTTCTTCTTCTGCAACTGGAGCTGCTGCTGCGATACGAGCTTCGTTTGCTGCTTTTTCAGCTTCTAAAGCAATAGCCTTTGCGTCTGCATCAGCTTTAGCTAAACCATCTTTTTTAGCATCAACTTTAGATGATTTTTCATCTAACCAAGTTTGGAATTTCTTCTCAGCTTGCTCTTCTGTTAAAGCACCTTTACGTACACCACCTGCTAAATGATTTTTTAGCATAGCACCTTTATAAGATAAAATTGCTCTTGTAGTGTCAGTTGGTTGAGCTCCATTTTGAAGCCATTTTACTGCACCATCAATATCTAATTCTATAATTGCTGGGTTTACGGTTGGGTTGTAACTTCCTATTTTCTCTAAGAATTTACCATCTCTTTTTGATCTTGCATCTGCTGCAACAATCCAGTAAAAAGGCTTTCCTTTTTTACCGTGTCTTTGTAGTCTTAATTTAACTGGCATAAAAATTAATTTGTAAGGTTCTCGACCTCTGTTATTAATGAGAGCGCAAAGATACTACATTTTTCTAATTCACAATTAATAAGTTTGTTTTTTTATTATACTTTTGAGGCAATAAATTCGTTTCCTAATTATGAAAAAAGTTGTTATAATCATTTTAGTATCATTAGTAATGTATAATTGTAGTGATGAGGTTCGCTTTAATTCTCCAGCAATGCAAGCTCATAAAAATGGTAATGTATTATGGAAAACTCAATTTAGAGCTGCAGATATTGATAATGGTGGTTATGTGATTGAAGGTAGAAATTCAGGTGAAGTATTACAATTAATAACTACAGACGATACAAGAGGAACATTTGAAATTGGCCTGGACACTGGAAACATTGCCATTTTTGTTGATATTGATGGTACGGTTTATTCAAGTGAAAATATGCCTGACCCAAGTGTCTCAATTTACCCTCCAACTGGTCAAATAATTGTAGATGATATTGACAATGATGATCCAAAGAATATTTTTGGTACGTTTTGGTTTTATGCATACACTGCCGACGGTTTAAATGCTGTTAATTTTAATGAAGGGGTATTTTATAAGATACCTTTGGTTGGTGGTTTAGTGCAAGTGCAGTAATGATTTTTTAAAATTTAAAAGTATTAAAACTTTTCTTGTTTAAAACTGTTCATAACTTTCCGTTTTTAAAGCTATAATTATCCTTAATTTTAAGGCTCTAAATTTAGATTTTAAAATCCATCTATGTACTTAATTTTTGATACAGAAACGACAGGTTTACCTAAGCGTTGGAAAGCACCAATTACTGATACTGATAACTGGCCAAGAGCTGTCCAAATTGCATGGCAATTGCATGATGCTTTGGGAAACTGTATTGAGCATCAAGATTATCTCATCAAGCCAGATGGATTCAATATACCATATGATGCCGAAAAAATTCATGGTATTTCTACGGAATTGGCTCAAGAAAAAGGCTTGCCGTTAGTTGAAGTTTTAGAAAAATTTAATGAAGCACTGAGTAAATCTAAATTTGTTGTTGGTCAAAATGTAGGTTTCGATTTAAATATTATGGGTTGCGAGTTTTTCCGTGAAGACACAGCAACTAAGTTATTAGAATTACCAGTTTTAGATACATGTACTGAGCAGACAGCGTTACTTTGTGAGCTTCCAGGAGGAAGAGGTGGAAAATTCAAATTACCAACATTAACTGAATTACATGAATATTTGTTTGGAGAAGCTTTTAGTGAAGCTCATAATGCTACAGCAGATGTTGCGGCTACTACACGTTGTTTTTTAGAACTCATTCGAAGAAAAGAATATACCAAAGAACAATTAGATGTTCAGCCAGATTATTTCGAAAAATTTTCTAAAGCAAACCCAAAGGAAATTCAACTTATAGATTTAAAGCACATAAATCTTAAAAAAGCTTCTGCCAAAATTAATGAACAACTTCAAGAAGCTCAAACTGTTGAAATTGAAGAAAGTCCTGTGGATATTTCCGAATTTCAAAGTGCAAATTTTGCACATCTTCATAACCATTCGCAATTTTCAGTTTTGCAATCTACTATTAGTATTAAAGCTTTAGTGGCATCAACGGCATTGCATAAAATGAATGCAGTTGCTTTGACGGATCATGCTAATATGATGGGTGCATTTCACTTTGTAAAAGAAGTTAAAAACCACAACAGAATTGTCAAGGAGCAAAATGAAGAAGCACTTGAAAAAGGAGAAGCTCCAGTTGGCGAGGCAATAAAGCCAATTATTGGTTGCGAATTTTTCGTTTGCGAAGATCATTTAAACAAATCTCACAAAGATTATGGTTATCAAATTGTGTTACTCGCTAAAAATAAAAATGGTTATCAGAATTTGGTAAAAATGGCGTCATTGGCTTATACTGATGGCTTTTATTATGTGCCAAGAATAGACAAAAACATAGTAGAAAAATACAAGGAAGACATCATTGTGTTATCAGGAAACTTATATGGTGAAGTTCCAGGTAAAATATTAAACGTTGGCGAAAAACAAGCTGAAGAAGCATTAATTTGGTGGAAAGAACAATTTAATGACGATTTCTACTTGGAGATTATGCAACACAATCAAGAAGATGAAAGGCGTGTAAATCAAGTTTTAAAAGATTTTGCTATTAAGCATGATGTAAAGTTAGTTGCTTCTAACAATAATTATTATTGCGAGCAAAAAGATGCCAATGCACATGATATTTTATTGTGCGTAAAAGATGGTGAAAAACAAGGCACTCCAATTGGAAGAGGTCGTGGCTATCGTTATGGATTGCCAAATCAAGAATATTACTTTAAGTCTTCGGAAGAAATGAAATCTTTATTTCAAGATACACCTGAAGCAATAATAAATATTCAAGAGGTCATTGATAAAGTGGAGGCTTATGAATTGGCTAGAGATGTATTACTTCCAGAATTTAGTATTCCTGAAGAATTCAAGGATGAACAAGATAAAGAAGATGGTGGGAAACGAGGAGAGAACGCTTATCTAAGACATATTACTTACGAAGGGGCTAAAAAGCGTTATGCAGAGATTACAAAAGAAATTCAAGAGCGTTTAGATTTTGAGCTAGCTACCATTGAAAATACAGGTTATCCAGGATATTTCTTAATTGTTGAGGATTTTATTCGCGAAGCCAGAAATATGGATGTGTCTGTTGGTCCAGGTCGTGGTTCGGCTGCAGGATCAGTAGTTGCTTATTGTTTATGGATTACCAATATTGATCCTCTAAAGTACGATTTGCTTTTTGAGCGTTTCTTAAATCCAGATCGTGTGAGCATGCCAGATATTGATATCGATTTTGATGATGAAGGTCGTGGTCGTGTTATGGATTATGTGATTAATAAATATGGTGCTAACCAAGTAGCACAGATTATTACGTATGGAACCATGGCTGCTAAGTCGTCTATTCGTGATACTGCAAGGGTTTTAGATTTACCATTGTTTGATGCAGATAGAATTGCAAAGCTGATTCCTACCATGTCTAAACTTGCCAAAATTTTTGATGCAGATGAGAAGAAACTTAAAAGCATGTTTCGTGCTGAGGACTTAGAAAAAGTCAATCAGTTGCTGAACATTTCTGAAGGTGAAGATTTAGAAGCTGAAACTGTAAATCTGGCAAGAATATTAGAAGGATCTGTTCGGAATACTGGTATTCATGCTTGTGGTGTAATCATTACTCCAAGTGATATTACTAATTATGTCCCGGTTGCAACTGCAAAAGATTCCGATTTATATGTCACTCAATTTGATAACTCCGTAGTAGAAGATGCTGGATTATTAAAGATGGATTTCCTTGGTTTAAAAACTTTAACGCTAATAAAGGACACAGTCAAAATTGTAAAGGCGAAGCATAATATAGATTTAGATCCGGATAGTTTTCCAATTGATGATGAAAAAACCTATGGGCTTTTTCAAAGAGGAGAAACAGTTGGTATATTCCAATACGAATCTGCAGGCATGCAAAAGCACATGAAGGATTTAAAGCCAACGGTTTTTGATGATCTTATTGCTATGAATGCGCTATATCGTCCAGGACCAATGGAATATATTCCAAGTTTTATTGCTCGTAAACATGGTGACGAAGATATTGAATATGACCTTCCAGAAATGGAAGAATACCTCAAGGAAACTTATGGTATTACAGTCTATCAAGAGCAAGTAATGTTGTTGTCTCAAAAGCTGGCAGATTTCACCAAGGGTGAAGCTGATGTATTGCGAAAAGCCATGGGGAAAAAGCAAAAAGCAGTACTTGATAAGATGAAACCTAAATTCATTGAGCAAGCTGCTGCAAAAGGCATGGATAAAGAAAAGCTTGAAAAAATTTGGAAAGATTGGGAAGCTTTTGCAAGTTATGCCTTTAACAAATCGCACTCCACATGCTATGCGTGGATTGCCTATCAAACAGCATATTTAAAAGCACATTATCCCGCTGAATATATGGCTGCTGTGCTCTCAAATAATATGAATGATATTAAGCAAGTCACCTTTTTCATGGAGGAATGTAAGCGCATGAAATTAAATGTACTTGGTCCAGATATCAACGAATCATATTATAAATTCTCTGTAAACCAAGATTATGCTGTTCGCTTCGGAATGGGAGCTATAAAAGGTGTTGGTCATGGCGCTGTTAAAACGATTGTAGAAAACAGAAAAAAAGAAGGACATTACAAGTCTATTTTCGATTTTGCAAAACGAATAGATTTACGCGCAGCCAATAAAAAAGCCTTTGAAAACTTGGCGAATGCAGGAGGTTTTGATTGCTTTAATGAAACACATCGTGCACAATATTTTCATGATGAAGGTGATGGTGTTAACTTTCTTGAAAAAACCATACGTTATGCTAGTAAGTATCAAGAAAATGAAAACTCAGCGCAAGTAAGTTTATTTGGCGAATCTAGTGATGTACAAATCCCAGAACCTGAAGTACCTCCTTGTGAAGAATGGGGAACTATGGAAAAATTAGCGCGTGAAAAAGAAGTAGTTGGGATCTATATTTCTGGGCATCCTTTGGATGATTTTAAGATTGAAATGAACACGTTTTGTAATGCTACCATTGCTTTATTCAAAGATTTAGATAATTACTTAAATCGTGAATTGACTTTTGGAGGTGTGGTTTCTGATGTTCAACATCGAATTAGCAAACAAGGCAAAGGCTGGGCTTCTTTTACTGTTGAAGATTATGTTGACACTCATGAATTTAGAATTTTTGGAGAAGATTATTTGAAATTCAGGCACTTTTTAATGAAAAGTAATTTTATTTATGTCAGAGCTTTCGTAAAAGAAGGTTGGGTAAATAGAGAGACTGGCAAAAAAGGTGAGCCTCGCTTACAGTTCAATAATTTTCAATTATTACATGATGTAATGGATAGTTATGCTAAGAAATTATCTATTCAATTTGATATAAAAGATATAAAGGAAGAACGTATAAATAAGATAAAAGATTTGTTGAATATGCACGAAGGTAATCAGATGCTCAATTTTGTAATTTATGATAATAAAGAACAGATAAAACTACAAATGCCAAGTAGAAAGCAAAAAGTGAAAATTTCACAAGAGCTGCTGGATGAATTAGAGAGCCAACAAGTTTTTTACAAGCTGAATTAAGTCTTATAACACCAATCAATCTTTATATAAGGAAAACAAATAGTGTAGTTGTAAGCTTTGGAAAAATTTTTGACTAATTTTGCACGTGAATTAGTAGTAATATACAATTAAATAAAAATATTATGGCATTAGAAATAACAGATGCGACATTTGAAGAAACAGTTTTAAAAAGTGACAAACCAGTAATGGTTGATTTTTGGGCAGCTTGGTGTGGACCATGTAGAATGGTTGGACCAATCATTGACCAAATAAGTGAAGAATATGCTGATAAAGCTGTTGTTGGAAAAGTAGATGTAGATGCAAACCAAGAATTTGCTGCAAAATATGGAGTAAGAAATATACCAACAGTTTTAGTATTTCATAATGGAGAAGTAGTTGGAAGACAAGTTGGAGTAGCTCCTAAAAATGCTTACACAGATGCAATTGACTCATTGTTAAATTAAAATTTAACAAATAAGCTTATAGAAAAGGTTTGGCTCATTGCCAAACCTTTTCTATTTTTAGTACCTCTTACTATTATAGTCGTATTATGAAGCAAATATTTTTGGGGCTTATAGCCCTTTTTTTAGTAGCATGTAATAACAATAATAAAGTCACTGAAACTGCTCTGTTGACTAAAGGTATTTCGTTAGATTTGGCAGAATTTAGAGCAGAACAAATTTCAGATATTACTTACCATTTAACCTTTGATATACCAGAATCGTTAGATAGTGCTGTTGTTTCTAAATTGGAATTAAATGTCAATGTTCATAATTTAGAACAACCACTTATTTTGGATTTTAATGCAGATAAATCATTGCTATTAGGCGTTAATGCAAATGGAAATGACTTGGAGATAAAGCATGAAAATGAACATTTAGTAATTGATACGTCTCATTTAAAAATAGGTAAGAATATAATTGAAATTAACTTCAATGCTGGTGAATTATCCTTAAACAGAAATAAGGAATATCTATACACTTTATTGGTTCCAGATAGAGCTAGTACGTTGTTTCCGTGTTTTGATCAACCTGATTTAAAAGCAAACTATCATTTAAATATTTCTGCTCCAAAAAACTGGCAAGTACTTTGTGGTGGTTTGTTAAACGATACAATTGTTAGTGAAGATAAAACGATGTACATATACAATCCTACTGATAAAATGAGTACCTATTTGTTTTCATTTGTAGCAGGTGTTTTTGAAACGACTGAAAGTACCATTGACGATTTCAAAATGAATTTGCTATATCGTGAAACCGATTCCGCAAAAATAACAACTAGTATTCCCGAAATTTTCAGATTGCATCATGAAGCCGTTCGTTTTTTAGAAGATTATACCAATTATAAGTTTCCGTTTCAAAAGCTTGATTTTGCAACTATTCCTGGATTTCAATATGGAGGCATGGAGCATGTTGGTGCTATACAATACAGAGAATCATCTTTGTTTTTAGATGAAACTGCCACCAAGAGCTCAGAATTAAGTAGAGGAAAATTGATTGCTCATGAAACGTCTCACATGTGGTTTGGAGATTTAGTGACCATGAAATGGTTTAATGATGTGTGGATGAAAGAAGTGTTTGCCAATTTTATGGCTGATAAAATAGCCAATCCAAGTTTTCCAGAGTTTAATCATGATTTACAGTTTGTACTTTCACATTACTCAAGTGCTTATGGAGAAGACCGAACACAAGGCGCAACACCAATTCGTCAGCATCTAGATAATCTAAAAAATGCAGGCTCTCTTTATGGTAGCATTATTTACAACAAAGCACCAATAATGATGCGCCAATTGGAAGCTACAATGGGAAAACAAGCTTTTAAGGAAGGCATACAAGAGTACATAAAAACTTATGCTAACGGCAATGCAGATTGGAATGAATTAGTCTCTATTTTAGATAAAAGAACAACTGTTGACATGAAAGTCTGGAGTGATATTTGGGTGAATACATCTGGACGACCAATTTTTACAGATAGTATAAATTATACCTCAGACAATAAAATTTCTAGTTTTAAAATATTCCAAAAAGCAGAAGATAAAAGTGACAACATTTGGCCACAGCAATTTGAAATTGGGCTTGTTTATTCAGATTCAACACATGTAATAAACGTAAAATTAAATGAACAAAATACAAATGTTACAGATGCCATAGGTTTGGAAAAACCATTAGATATTATTTATAATTACAACGGATTTGGTTATGGTGTTTTCCCTGTCCAAAGTGAAAGATTAGACACCTTTTTAGGCATACAAGATGAGGTAGCTAGAGGTTATTCGTATATAAATTTATATGAAAACACTTTGAATAATGATGTAGCTCCAATTCAAGCATTTCAGCTATTTAAACGTGCTATATTAGAAGAAAAAGAAGAGGTTTTAGTGCGTTTGATTTCTGGGAAACTGCAAAGTATATTTTGGGATTATTTAACGGAGACCCAAAGGGATAATGCTCAAGTAGCTTTGGAAACAGATCTAAGGTATCGTCTAGAAGGAACTGAATCATCAGGAATAAAAAAATCGCTTTTTGGTCTTTATAAAGCGATTGCGTATTCCAATGAAGGGAAAGATTTTTTATATAGCATTTGGGATAAAACCACCAATATTCAAAATCTAAAACTAAACACTGATGATTATACTAGTTTAGCATCAACATTAGCATTGTACAATCATCCAGACGTGCAAAATATTTTAAAAACCGCCGAAGCACAAATTACTAATCCAGATAAATTAGAACGTTTTCAGTTCCTGTTACCATCATTATCAAGGGATGAAGCCACTCGTGACAAAGTTTTTGAGTCATTAAAAGATGCGAAAAACAGAGAAAAAGAATCTTGGGCCTCAAATGCATTGAGAAACATTCATCATCCATTACGTCAATCAAGCGGACAAAAACACTTGAAAGAGAGTTTAGAATTATTAGAAGAAATTCAACTTACAGGAGATATATTTTTCCCAAAAGGTTGGCTTAATAGCACAATAGGAATGTATAATTCGGCATATGCCAAAGAAGTTATTGAGACTTTTTTAAACGAACATCCTAATTTTAGCCCTATATTAAAAAACAAATTGCTTCAAGCTTCAGATCAAATTTTTAGAGCCCAAGCTATTTTTGAAAGTACACAAAACAATGAATTTAAGAGATCAAGTAAATAAAACTTCAGGATTTAAAAACCTAGAATTATTGGCGAAGCAAGTAGTTGAAGGCTTTATAGCTGGTATGCATAAAAGTCCTTTTCACGGATTTTCGGCAGAATTTGCGGAGCATAAAATTTATAATCAAGGAGAAAGTACGCGTCACATAGACTGGAAATTATTTGCTAAAACAGACAAATTGTTTACCAAGCGATATGATGAAGAAACCAATTTACGTTGTCATCTTATTGTTGATAATAGCAGCTCAATGCATTATCCTGAAGTAAATGAATTTTCGATAAATGCACTAAATAAAATAGGATTCTCAGCTTTGGCAGCTGCATCGTTAATGTACATTTTAAAAAAGCAAAGAGATGCTGTTGGGCTAAGTATTTATAGTAATACCTACGATTATTATGCGCCTGAAAAGGGAAGTGATCGTCATCATAGAATGCTATTAGATCAATTGAGTAATATGGCAATCTCTAAACCAATTCAAAAAACTACTAAGACTTATGAATATTTGCATCAAATAGCTGAAAATATTCATAGACGTTCTATGATTTTTTTGTTTACTGATATGTTTCAACCTGACGTTGACAATGCTAAGTTGTTTGATGCCTTAAGACATTTAAAGTATAACAAACATGATGTTATTTTGTTTCATGTTTTTGATAAAGAAAAAGAGCTAAACTTTGATTTTGATAATAAACCTAAACGTTTTATAGATGTTGAAACAGGTGATTATATCAACTTATATGCTGAAAATATTAAGCAGAATTATGAAAAAGCAGTTAGCGAATTTTTCAATGATATTAGGTTGAAGTGTGGGCAATACCAAATAAAATATGTTGAGGCAAATATTAACGATAATTTTAATAAAATTCTTACAACATACATGGTTGAACGGCAAAAATTCGTTTAGAACGATTTTATTGAAAAAATAGTAAAAAACGTTTGCGTTATAAAAAATGGAGTGTATATTTGCAACCGCAATAATGCAACGGTTTGGTAGTTCAGTTGGTTAGAATACCTGCCTGTCACGCAGGGGGTCGCGGGTTCGAGTCCCGTCCAGACCGCAAGTATTGCTAAAAAGCTCTGAGAAATTAGAGCTTTTTTTGGTAATCAAAAGACGTTGTGTTGTTCTCAGAGAAATCTGAGACGTAGTAATACCAAAGTAAATTTGGTATTCCAATGAGAAGCTTTCCTTTTTTCTGAATAAGAAGATTGGGATGCTTTTTTGTTTTTAGGCATTTAGTATTCTTCAATATATTAAAACCATTATTTGCAAAAGATATTTATTACCTTTCCTTGATAAACATTTTAACCTAAAAACCAACAACAAGTATGAAAAAATATATGTTCGCATCAATAGTATTGAGCTTAATGATGTCAAGTTCAACTTATGCGCAAGACTCTTCACTTTTTAATGGTGAAAATTTAGATGGATGGATTGTATATGGTACTGAAAAATGGTATGTTGAAAATGGGATTTTAATATGTGAAAGCGGAGAAGATAAAGAATACGGATATTTAGGAACAACGAAGCATTACAAAGATTTTATCTTGACTTTAGAGTTTAAACAAAACTCTAATGGTAATAGCGGTGTTTTTATTAGATCAACAGTTGATGGTATTAAAGTAAAAGGCTGGCAAGTAGAGGTTGCTCCAGCTGGATTGCATTCTGGAGGTGTTTATGAATCATATGGACGTGGTTGGTTAATAAAGCCAGAGCCGGAAAATGAAAAGGCTTTAAAGGAAGGAGCATGGAATACATTAAAAATAAAAGTACAGGGAGAAAAATTAACGTCATGGTTAAATGATACTAAAATGGTTGATTTTAGTGATGAAGCCATTGGCAAAGGTGAAGGCGGCATAGTTTTGCAAATTCATAGTGGAGGAGATGTGAAAGTAAGTTGGAAAAATATTAAAATTACAGAGCTTTAATAATAGATGCTTTATATTTCAAAACAGATTAAGATATTCTTATTATCTTTAAACATACTACACGAACCAACTTCATTAAAATGAAAAAAGCAATCTTTATTATCAGCTTATGTTGTGGGGCTTTATTTTCTTTATCAGCACAACAAAACACTACTGTTAAAGAGTCCACACTCTCTGAGTTTGAATGGCGATTATTAGGACCATCAATGCCAGCAGGTCGCGCATGGAGAGTTGTAGGGCTTCCTAAACAACCGAAAACCATGTATGTTACTACAGCTGGAGGCGGTATTTGGAAAACAGTAAATAACGGGACAACATTTGAGCAAATTTTCACCAATCAAAATTCTACATCAACCAGTGAAATTGCAATCGCTGATTCTAACAATCATATTCTTTGGGTAGGAACAGGTGAAGCAGCTAATACAAGAGCCAATTCTATTGGTGATGGTGTCTATAAATCTTTAGATGCTGGTGAAACATGGGAACATATGGGCTTAAAAGACTCACAGATGATTGGAGGAATTGTAATACATCCGGACAATCCAGATATTGTGATGGTAGCAACTATGGGTCATCTTTGGGGAAATAATGAAGAAAGAGGTGTTTATAGAACCACAAATGGAGGGAAAACGTGGAATAAGGTTTTGTATATAGATGATACAACGGGATTTTCGACTATCAAAATGGATCCAAAAAATCCAGATATTTTGTTCGCTACCGCTTGGCAACGATTTAGATATGGAGGAGGCGATATGGATGAGGCTGGACCAAATAGCGGTATTTTTAAATCGATTGATGGTGGTAAAACCTGGAAAAAGCTTGTTACTGGATTACCAACAGATGATACGGGAAAAATAGAACTCGCCATTGCACATAATAATACCAATATAGTGTACGCTGCAATCTTAACAGGTGAACCAGGAAGAGGAGGTCGAACAAGTAAGCAAGGTGGTATTTTCCGTTCTGATAATGGTGGTGAATCATGGATAAGGGTTAATGAGGATATGACAAGTTATTATTATGATCATATTTATGTTGATCCTAAAAATGACGAAACCGTATGGATGCCAGTTTATAAATTATCTCGTTCTACAGACGGAGGAAAAACATTTTCATTGGTAAATATGCGCCATGTACATTTCGATTTACATTCCATGTGGATTGATCCCAACGACACGGATCATATGGCTATTTCTGGAGATGGAGGCGTAAGCATTACTTATGATGGAGCCAAAACTTGGCAGCAAACGGTGTTGCCTATAGGTCAGTTTTATGAAGTAAGTGTGGATAACCAACAACCATATCATGTCATTGGAGGTATGCAAGATACAGGACATTGGCGAGCGCCAAATAGAACTTACGATGATGAAGGGCTTACGGCTTTAGATTGGTCTAAGCTTCGTTATGTTGGTGATGGTATGGCATCTGCAACCGACCCTAGAGATCCTAACATTATTTATTTAGTACAACAATTTGGTAATTGCTCAAGAATAGATTTAAGAACTTGGGATCGAACGGAATTACAACCATCTGATGCAGAAGAATTAAATAGTAAAGGTGCAACGCATCCAATTAGATATAATTGGTCTCCTGGTTTTTTACTGTCTGAACATGATCCAGATTATGTTTATTTAGGAAGTAATTATCTATTCAGAATTAATGCTAAATCTGGAGAATATGAAGTTATAAGTCCTGATGTAACATGGCAACAGGATAAAGCCTTAAAAGGCATTGAAGATGGTTATCACAGTTATGGAAGTATATTTTCAATAGCAGAATCTTCATTAGATAACCAAGTGCTTTGGGTTGGTGCAGATGATGGTCCAATTTGGTTAAGCACCAATAGAGGCACTGATTGGAAACGTGTCGATACTCCAATAAAAGATAATGAAGCCAAACTTGGTGTTGTTGCCGAAATTGAAACCTCGAAGTTTAATAAAGAGACCGCTTATGTTGTATATGATGGTCACGCACGTGACGATATGCAACCACATGTTTATAAAACAACCAATAATGGGGAGTCATGGGAGAGTATCTCAAGTAACTTACCAGAATTTGGTCCAGCTTATGTTATAAAAGAAGACCCAAATAACCCTGACGTATTGTATTTGGGAACTGAGTTTGGAGTTTTTGTAAGCCTAAATCAAGGAGGTTCATGGACTAAATTAAAGAACAACCTGCCTACAGCTGCAGTGAGGACTATGGCAATTCAAGAACGAGATAGTGAATTAGTTATAGGGACTTTTGGAAGTGCTATTTGGGTTATTGATATTGCGCCATTTGCTGAAATGACTTCAAGCAATTTAGATAGCTCAGCATTTCTTTTTAAAACAAAACCTGCCATTAATTTCAAGCAAAGAGTAAGTTATGGGAATTCTATTGAAGAGTTGAATGGAGATATGTTTTTCAGAGCTGAAAACCCACCAATTGGAACAGTAATAACATATTATTTAAAAGACAAAACTGAGAATGTAAGCATTACAATTCATGATAAAGAAGGTGAAGTAATTAGAATCCTCGAGGGAAGTAATGAACAAGGAGTCCACAGAATTAACTGGGATTTAAGAAGTGATGCAAGTTTAAATAATAAAGAAGCAAGAAACAGAAATATGACACCTAGTGAAAATGCCTATTCTCAAAGAGTTCCCATTGGCGAATATGTTGTGAGAATTTCAGTAGGCGGTTACCAACAGGAAACTTTAGTAAAAGTGATTAAAGAGCCTCAAGCTAAAACAGAAGCCGCACATATAAGAAAATAGTTTTATGGCAATCTGAAGGTGTAAATCTTTAATATTTTTTTACAGAATATTTTCAATTAATTCGATTCCAAAAGCGACTGTTGACTATTGAATGTAATTCTTAATAGGCAAATCAAATTAGATTTTAAGTTTGTGATTTTTTTGATAACTTGGTGCAACTAACCAAAAAAAATAATCATGACCAGAATTCTAGCTTTTATTTTGCTGTTTACCTTTTTTAATTATTATAGTTTTGGGCAAAAAAATTACTCTAAATCAGTTGACAAAAACCAAACAATTGACGCCTCTATATTTGGCGGATTAAAACTTCGTAACCTTACTCCAGCAAAGACAAGTGGAAGGATTGTGGATATCGCAATTCATCCTAATAACCAAAGCATTCGGCTTGTTGCTGTTGCCTCAGGAGGTGTATGGAAAACTACTAATGCTGGTACAACTTGGACACCTGTATTTGATAATGAAGGCTCCTATTCAATTGGTACAGTTGAATTTGATAAAAATAATCCAATGACGGTTTGGGTTGGCACAGGAGAGAATAATGCACAGCGATCAGTAAGCAAAGGTGATGGTGTT
>Ga0075467_10001088_pt1 | contig 22451 bp, 24 predicted proteins | sample DEB08_DNA_9_FD_75067 | JGI IMG/M metagenome (GOLD analysis project Ga0075467, IMG submission 75067) | Aqueous microbial communities from the Delaware River and Bay under freshwater to marine salinity gradient to study organic matter... | ecosystem: Environmental > Aquatic > Marine > Coastal ... | reverse complement strand
GGTTGGTGCATGGCGAGCAGGCCAGCGCCGAGGCGGTGGCGTTCTGGGAGGGGTGCGGGGCGCGGTGTCTGCGGTGCGAAACGGCATCGGCGGGGCAGATCGACGTTGCGGCGGCCTTGCGGGGTCTGGGCGATCTGGGACTGACGCGGGTGTTTTGCGAGGGTGGTGGCGCGCTGGCGGCATCGTTGCTGGGCGGTGATCTGGTCGATGCGTTGGTTGGCTTTACCGCCGGGCTGGCGCTGGGCGCGGAGGGGCAGCCGGGGATTGCCGCGCTGGGCGTGGCGCGGTTGGAGGAAGCGCCCCGGTTTTCGCTTGGCGATGTGCGGGCCATCGGGGGCGACGTGATGACGGCATGGTCACGTATGCCCCGAGGTACGGACAGGCGGTAGGCACGAAGGGGGCTCTGCCCCCGCACCTGCGGTGCCCCCCGGATTTTTCAGGCCAAGATGAAGCCCAAAGGGGGTGTGTTCGGGCAAAACTCTTGTGGATTTCGAACCTGTCCCCAGTTTTTTCCACAGCGCGGGATCAGTGCCGCCAGAGCCAGCTTTGCCCCCTGAACCAGCCTTGCAACTTGGCCAGTGCGCGCAGGGCGCGCTTGCGCGGGATGCTGACACCGCTTGCCAGCCTGTCGAGCGCGACCTCGACCGGGCAGGGCAGGCCCGTGACGGGATCAAGGTAGCGGGGGTAGGCGATCAGGGCCGCGTGGACGAGGGCCGGAAGGCTGGGGCGCGCACGGCGGCGGTTGGGGATCGGCCCGAGATCGGTGGTGAGGCCCCAGCCGGCATAGAATGGCGCACCGAGGGTGGTCACGGGAACGCCGCGGATCAGCGCCTCGAAGCCGAGGCCGCTGGTGATGGTGACGACCCGGTCTGCCCGGGCCAGCAAGCTTGCGGGATCCACGCCATCGGCCACATGATCGGCGAGGCGCGCGAGATCGGCGGCGGGAATGGCGCCTTGCCGCAACCCGGCTTCGATATCGGGGTGCGGTTTGTAGACGATGAAGGCCGTCGGGTTCAGCCGCCGCGCGGTTTCCAGCAGGTCGCGGTTGGTGCGCACCGACCCCGCGCCCTTGAGGATCGAGGCGTCATCCTCGACCTGACCGGGGACCAGAACGATGGGGCGGCCATCGGTGTCGGGGAGGGCCGCGGGCGCGCCCTGATTATACTTGGTCAGGCCAAGCGCATTGAGCGTGTCGATGAGCGGTTCGGCGCGCCGCAGGCGGAGGGCGGGCCAACCGGCGGCCTGTGCAATCAGGCGTTCGAGCCTGCTTTCGCGGGTCGGATCATAGTAGATCCCCAGATCATCGCGGACCAGTGACAGGGGCGGGATCAGATCGGCGCCCAAGCCGCGTGACCGGATGAAGCCATCTTCCACGCGCGCCAACGGCAGGGCCGCGCGCAGGCAGGCCTGACGCAGCGCCTCGTCTTCCTTGCCGGCCCAGACAAGGACAGGCCGGTGCGGGGCCACGGCCGCCGCGGGCGTTTGGGCAAAGATGAGGGGGGTGCCTTGCGCGCCGAACGCCGCCTGCAGGTGGCCGCGTTTCCAGGCCCGCATGCCGATGGCGGTGTGCCCGTTGCGGTCGGTGCGCCAGACGCTCGCCTGTGCCTCGAGCGTGGCGAGGACGTCTTCCAGTGCGCAGAGGCGATCACGGTAGGGATCATACCATGTGGGGTGGAGGATCAGGCAGGCAGCCACCAATTGCGCGCGGGTCAGGGTCCGACCGCGACGCTGGGGCGGTAGGCGGTCGTCTGTCAGGCCCCAGCCGGCGTAGAAAGGCTGCCCGAAGGTGACGGGCTTGTGCCCTGCCAAGATCGCCTCGAACCCGAGTTGCGAGGTCACGGTATAGACGGCGCGGGCATGATCGAAGAGGCGCACGGGCGAGACCGGGGTGTCCATCAGCACGGCGCGGGCGGGCAGGTCGGCGGCGTTGAAGTGCCCGGCGCGATGGCCTGCGGCGGTTTCGGGGTGGGTTTTCACCACGATCTGCGCATCCGGGTGGTCGGCCTGCGCCCAATACAGCATCTCGCGGAAGCTGTCGGCGGTGGCGCCGCCATGGGTGATGGAGGCATCGCCGCGCGTCTGATCGACCACCAGCACGTAGCCGGGCGCGGGCGGGTCCAGCGTGGGATCGACGGCGGCGTATTTCGTGAGGTGGGCATCGGCGATCCGGGCCATGGCATCGCGGGCGCGGTCCAGCAGGGCGGTGTTGTCCAGCGGATGCGTGGCGAGCAGGGTTTCGAGATCGGAGGGGTGGCTGGCGTCGAAATAGATGCCGCGCCGGTCGATCACGAGGCCGAGGGGCGGTTCGCCGGTACGGCCGGGGTGAAGCGAGCGCAGGAACGCATCTTCGACGCGGACAAGCGACGCGCCGGTGGCGGCGGCCACGGTTTCGCCACGCGGCGCATATGGGGAATGTCCCCAGACCACCACATCATCCGTTGGTCCGGGTTTGCCGATGCGCAGGTCATGGCCCGCCAGCGTCAGGATGCGGCGCACCCGCCTGTTGGTCAGAAACCCGGCGTTAAAATGATAGGCCCGCCGCGGCGCGGCGGCCGCAGCGGGGGTATCGGATGCCGGATCGGGCGGCAGTGCGGGGCCGGATGCGGCCACGCGCTTATTGTCCGAAACTGGCCAGCGTATCGGCCGAACTCAAGGTTCCGGTCAGAGCGCGGATGGCGTTGTTGAACTGCGTGATCGGGGCGGCGGTGACATAAACGGTATCGCCGTCGCGGATCACGAAGTCACGGGCTTCGAACATGCCGGTCGGGGCGGTCAGGTCAAGCACGTAGATCATGCGCTGGGTGCCGATCAGGTCATTGCGCCCCAGCACCAGCTGGGCGATTTCCTCGGGCTCGTTTCGCAGCACGAACACACCAGTGGGGTCCGCCAAGATCGGGTTCAGACCGCCGACGGTTGCGATGGCCTCGATCGCGGAGATGACCTGTGACTGGAAGGGCACGATCGTTTGCGACCCGGTGGCGCCAAGTGCGGTGAAGGTTCTGCTGTCTTCCTCGATCAAGATGCGGTCACCGTTGCGCAGCGCGATATCGAAGGAGAGATCCTCATAGAGGTCCTCGAACCAGATGGTGCCGCGCTGTTCGCCGCGGATCACGGTGATCTGCGCAATCTCGGGTTCGATCGACACGCCGCCTGCTGCTGCCAACATGCCCGAAAGGGTGCGGGTCGGCCGCTGAATCGGATAGACACCCTGTCCGCCGATGGCGCCTGCGATGGACACCGTCGCGCCGTCGCCCGTTTCGCGGCGCACCATGACCTGTGGGTCCGGGGTCTGTTCATCGAGGTTGCGGGTGATGATGCCGCGCAAAGCCTCTGGGGTGTTGCCGGAGGCGCGGATGCGCCCGGCGTAGGGAATGAAGATGAAACCCGCGCTATCGACCTGCACCTCGCTGATGCTGGCGGCGGTGCCTTCGCCGGCCAGCAGGCCATCGGCGACGTTTTCGTAGATGACGAGCGACAGCGTATCGCCGGGGCGAATCGTTTCGGTGTCCGACAGGCCTGCGTTGATCAGGCTGTCGGGGAAGCCGAGCGCGGGCACCACGGCGGTTGCCTGAGTGACGCGCTGGTTGACTTCGACGACAAACGCGTCGCCTTGCCGCTGGACGGAGCCAGCGAGCAATTGGTTGCGGTTTGGCCCGGATGCGGGCAGCAGCCCGCATGATCCAACCGCGAATGCAACGCCAATAAGCGCCGCAATGCGCGCGCTTCGTGAAGCCTGTGATGTCACGGGGCGGCTCCTTATTGCCTGTACTGCCTCAAGTTCTTTTTTTTACACCTTAGCGAATCTCTGCAAACCGCGCCAGTGTTTCGATTATTTCACGACAGACAGGTGTTGCCGTGGTGCCGGTCTGCCTGCCTCGAGTGCTTCGTAGGGGTCTTCGGGCAGTAACATCATGTCTACGACCTGACGCAGCAGTTGCCGCCGACCGGGCGCGGAATAGAAGCTGCCGGTGATCTGGGATGTCTCAAGCAGGTAGTGGCGATAGTCGCGATAGGCGCGGCTGTCGGGGCGGGTCGGGTTCTGAAAAAACGCATCCAGAGGCTGCGCCGAGACGAATTCGGGCTTGAGGTAGACAGCCTGTCCGAACGCCTTGACCGGCAGCCCGCGCCAAAGCGCCTGCTGCGCGGCGGTCGAGTTGACGGTGACGGCGCTGCGCGCATCGTTGAGGAGGCGGGCGAGTTTGCCGCCGCGCACGTAGTGAACGCGGTCTATCACGCCGTGCTGACGGGCGAGGCGCCGGATGTCGTTGCGAATGGGGGTGCGCCCGTCTTCGAGCGGGTGGGCCTTGAAGACGAGGTGGTGATGGGTTGGCGCGCCGGCCGCGAAGCCTTCGATCAGCACGGTGAGGAAGTCGGACATGGTCTCGAACGGGCTGTGGTCGCGGAAGCTGGCGTCATGTTCCAACTGCAACAGCGCCAAGTGATAGGGAAAGCCACCGGTCTTGATCCGCCACGTGGCTTGCACACGGTCCAGCCACAATAGCGGCATGAAGGCGATGCGGCGCAGGTAAAGCCACAACTCGCGGGCCACCGTGATGTTGCGATGCGGCCTGAAATGGCGATAGCGCAGGTTCAGGAACATCACGAACCAATGATAGAGCGCGCCGTAGAAGATGTGCTGTCGCATGTCGCCCCATTTGGACGGCGTGTCGGGCAGGTCGAGGTCCAGCCCCTTCAGTGCGCGGCGCATCTGCGGCACGCTGAGCGTCATGATCCGGCTATGCCCGTTGGCGCCGCCGCGCTCGTATGTGACCCAATAGGGGCGCAGGTATCCTTCTTCGAAGACATGCACGGTCAGGCCACGCGATTTGGCGATGGCCACGGCCTCGGCGTGGATCGGGCGGGTGTCGCCGTAAAGAACGACGTCGGTGATTTGCTTGTCCGCACACAGGGCGCGAAATTTGTCGGGCCAGTCCGCGACGGTATCGGTGAAGGGGATGTAGCTTGCCCGATGCAACCAGAAGGCGCTGTCGCCCTGATTGAAACCCACGCGCCACACCGTCCCCCCGGCCGCCCGCAGCATGTGCCCGAGCCGGTGGAAGAAAGGCCCATGTGGCCCTTGGAGAAACAGAAAGTTGCGTTGCATGGTCAGAGCGGAGCCTTAGCGGGTTTTTGTCAACAAAACAAAGGGAGACGGCTTGATAAGGGCCCGATTGCGCCAGATCTGTGGCATCGGCGTCTGTCTTGTGTCGCGGGGGACGGACGGCTACGTCTGTGCAAACAGTTGGAGGACGTGCATGTTCACGGGCATCATCACCGATATCGGCCGGGTTCAGAGGCTGGAGCGGCGTGGCGATCTGCGGGCGCGGATCGCGACCGGCTATGACACGGACGGCATCGATATCGGTGCGTCGATCGCGTGTGATGGCGTGTGTCTGACCGTGGTGGCGTTGGGCGGTGGATGGTTCGACGTCGATATCTCGGCAGAGACCGTCAGCAAGACCAATATCGGGAACGACGGCTGGCACGAAGGCAAGGCGATCAATCTTGAGCGGGCGCTCCGGGTTGGCGACGAGTTGGGCGGTCATATCGTCAGCGGCCATGTGGATGGCGTGGCCCGCATCATCGCGATGGCCGACGAAGGCGACAGCACCCGGTTTACCTTTCTTGCGCCCGACGGGCTGGCGCGGTTCATCGCGCCCAAGGGGTCCGTCGCACTGAACGGCACCTCGCTGACCGTGAACGAGGTGGACGGCGCGACGTTCGGGGTGAACATCATCCCGCACACCAAGGAGGCGACAACCTGGGGTGCATCGCGGGTGGATGACCGGGTCAATCTGGAGATCGACACATTGGCCCGCTACGTGGCCCGGTTGCACGACTGGGGCGGCGCATGAGGGGGGGGCCGCGTATCAAGCCGGTCGTCGTCGCATCGATCAACGATGAAATGATGGCGCGTTGCATCGACGTCTTGCGCGTGGGCGAGGTGTTCGCCTGGGTGGAGTGCCGCCGCGACCCCGAGGACAATCACGGCTGGCGGCGCTTGAGCCCGCCGCACGGCGGGTTTGACAGTGCCGGGGACGCGCTGGACGATGCCCGCGCGCGCGTCGGCTGGATGTAGCCGTTCGGGGGCGACTGCGCTGCCGCCCTGTGGCGGATGCCGGCCGGGGTGCCGGACCGCCCGCGGCGTTGCGGGGGGATGGGGCAGGCGCCTCCGGCGGGAGTTTTTTGACCAAGATGAAGCAGGGGCGCACGATGAGTGGATTGGGCCATAACGGCGGACCGACGATGGAGCCGGGGTTCGGTTTTCGCAAGCTGGCATGGACCAAGGCGCGCGCGCAGTTGTTGCCGAGCCTGCCGTTGCAGGTGGTGCGTCTGCGCGTGGCGCGGGCCAAGCGGCTGGGCCTGCCGTACAACACCTATGCCACGATCCGCGCCACGAGCGGGATGGATATCGTGGGGTTTCTGTTTTCGGGTAACGCGCTGGAGTTGACGCGGGGCCGCGCGGCGGTGCCCGATGCGGTGGCGGCGCGGTTGGTGCTGCTGGATGGGGCGGTGGACCGGCTGGCGGCGATTTATGCGCCGCTTCATCCCGGTGCGGTGATGCGGGCCAATGCCGGATTGGTAGATGCGGCGGGGGCGGCGCCGGGGTTCGGGGCCAAGTGGGGTGAGGTGCGGGCCGGTCTGCGCACGATGTTGCGCGACCGCAAGTTGCCGCTGGACGGGGTTGTGGTGGTGGCCGCCACGGCGATTGAACGGGAGTGGTGCGCCACCGCCGGTTTGGCCGGGGTCATCCATGCGGACGCGATGTTCCGTCCGGCGTGATCTGGCAAAGCGGTGCGTGATGGTCTATCTGCGCCGGTGACACGCGCGAAAGGACGGCCCGCATGACACAGCAATTCGAGAGCCCCGGCCCGGTGGAGCAGAACTGGTCCGATGCGATTTCGGGGGTCGATGAGATTCTTGAGGATGCGCGCAACGGGCGCATGTTCATTCTGGTCGATCACGAGGACCGCGAGAACGAGGGCGATCTGGTGATCCCGGCGCAGATGGCGACGCCCGAGGCGATCAATTTCATGGCGACGCATGGGCGCGGTCTGATCTGTCTGTCGATGACGGGGGAGCGGGTCGATGCGCTGGGCCTGCCGCTGATGGCGTCATATAATTCGAGCCGCCACGAGACCGCGTTTACCGTGTCGATCGAGGCGCGCGAAGGGGTCAGCACGGGGATATCGGCGCATGACCGGGCGCGCACGGTGGCAGTGGCGATCGATGCGGGCAAGACGGCGTCTGATATCGCGACGCCGGGACATGTGTTTCCGTTGCGCGCGCGCGATGGCGGGGTGCTGGTGCGTGCGGGCCATACGGAGGCGGCGGTGGATATCGCGCGGCTTGCAGGCCTGAACCCCAGCGGGGTGATTTGCGAGATCATGAACGAAGACGGGTCCATGGCGCGGCTGCCGGATCTGGTGGCCTTTGCGCAGCGCCATAACCTGAAGATCGGGACGATCAGCGACCTGATCGCGTATCGGCGGCGCCATGACAATCTGGTGCGGGTCCGCGACGAGCAGGTCATCACGTCGGAGTTCGGCGGCGAATGGACGATGCGGATCTACACCGACGAGACGCAAGGGGCCGAGCACATCGTGTTGATCAAGGGCGACATTTCGGGTGAGGCCCCGGTGCTGGTCCGGATGCATGCGATGGACCCGCTGCTGGATGTGGTGGGGACCGGCGGCACGGGCCGGGCGGCCGAATTCGGCGACGCGATGCGATTGATAGCGGATGAAGGCCGCGGGGTGCTGGTGTTGTTGCGTGACCTGACCATGAAACTGGTGGTGGAGGGCGAGATGTCGCCGCAGACATTGCGGCAATATGGGCTGGGGGCGCAGATCCTGTCGTCATTGGCGTTGTCGCGGATGATCTTGCTGACCAATTCGCCCAAACCCAAGATTGTCGGTCTGGAAGCCTATGGGCTTGAGATCGTGGGAACGCGCAAGATTTCGGAGATTGGCTAGATGGCGGGACATTCCGACAATGACATGGGGCTGCCGGCGTTTGAAAAGCCGGTAAAGGTGGCGATCGTGATCGCGGCCTATTACACCGCGATTTCGCAGGCGCAGCTGGCCTCGGCCCGGGCGGTGCTGGAGCGGGCGGGTGTGGCGCACGAGACGATCGAGGTGGCCGGATCGCTGGAGGTGCCGACGGCGATCGGCATCGCCAACAGGTTGTCGAATTTCGATGGGTTCGTGGCGCTTGGCTGCGTGATCCGGGGGCGCACCAGCCATTACGATGTGGTGGTCGAGCAAAGCGCCCATGGGTTGATGTTGCTTGGGTTGCAGGGGCTGTGCATCGGCAACGGGATCATCACCGTGGAGAACATGGAACAGGCTGAGGAGCGCGCCGACGCGGCGCGGCTGGACACCGCGGGGGGGGCCGCCGGAGCGGCGCTGCACCTGATCGCGTTGACGCGCCGGTTCGGGCAGCCTAAAGGCGGCATTGGCTTCAAACCCCGCACCGAGACAATCGAGATCGCGGGCCAAACCGACGGATCAACCACCGCATGACCGACCCGCGCCCAACCGGCCCGACCCAAGACGAGAAACGGCAGATGAAATCGGCCGCGCGGCTTTATGCCGTGCAGGCTTTGTTTCAGATGGAGCATTCGGGCCAGACGCTGGACGTGGTGCGCGCCGAGTTCGAAACCCACCGTTTTGGCGAAGTGATCGACGGCGTGGAAATGGCCGAGGGCAACGTGGACCTGTTTCGCAAGCTGTTGGAGGATGCCGTGGGGCGGCAGGCCCTGATCGACCAGATGACGGACCGCGCGCTGGTGGCAAAATGGCCGATCGAGCGGATCGACCCGACCCTGCGGGCGCTGTTTCGCGCGGCGGGGGCGGAAATGGTGGCGTCTGATACGCCGCCCAAGGTCGTGATCAACGAGTTCGTCGATGTCGCGCGGGCGTTCTTTCCCGAGGGGCGTGAGGCGAAATTCGTGAACGCGGTGTTGGACCATATGGCGCGCGAGGCCAAGCCAGAGGCGTTCTGAGGGGGCGTCTGGTTTGTGGATCGGCCGCCCTCCCGCCGAGGGTGCGTTGCGGCATCGATGACCTACGGCCCTGCGCAGGAAGCGGGATATGCAACATTCACCGGGCAGCACCTGATCAACTGGCGTTACCGGCCCATGCGGTGCTTTCGCCGACTGCCTCAACGTTGCGATGCAGCTTAAAATTGCTGCCAACCGTGCTTCGTGCAGCAGCCTGGGTCAGCGTAGACCGCGCTCAACGATCCTTGCCAATGTCGCACATGAGAGATCAGAGTTCCGGCCAGCAAGCTAACTTGCTTGAAGTGACTGCTTTGATCGGCCCGAAATGACATCCATCACGCCTCTCTCTTCCAATGCGGATGCCCACAAATACGGCGTGCTTTTCGTCTTTGCGGCCGGGGTTTTGTGGTCAACGGTCGGTCTTGGCATTCGCCTGATCGAAGACGCCGTCGTCTGGCAGATTCTGCTCTATCGGTCGATCGCCATGTCGGTGTTTCTGTATGTGGTCATTCGGGTGCGGTCGGGCGAAAGCCCCTTTGTCCAGATCCGTCGCACCGGCTTTCCCTCTGTCATCGCCGGGTTGTCGCTTGTTGCCGCCTATTCCGGTGGGATCTACTCAATCCAGAATACATCGGTCGCGAATGCCATGCTGCTTTTTGCAACAGCGCCGTTCATGGCTGCGGTGCTGGGTTGGATCATTCTGCGTGAACGCGTACGCCTCGCAACGTGGATTGCGATTGCTGTTGCCATAGGCGGGATCGCGATCATGGTTGCGGACAAATCCGGCAGCGTCGTCCTGAGAGGCAGCCTTGCCGCGCTTGGGTCGGCATTTGGCTTTGCGGTCTTCACGGTTGCTTTGCGATGGGGGCGGACGGGCGAAATGCTTCCATCGGTCTTCCTGTCCGGTCTGTTCGCCATCGTGGTCACATTTGGAATATGCCAATTCTCGGGGCTATCCGTTGTCCTCAGCTTTCGCGACGGCACGATCTCCATGGGTATGGGGGTGTTTCAGGTAGGTGCGGGGCTAATCCTTTACACGCTCGGGTCGCGCAGTCTCCCTGCTGCAGAGCTTGCGCTGCTATCGCTGGCCGAGGTCCTGCTTGGCCCGTTTTGGGTCTGGCTCTTCCTTGGTGAAACAGCGAGCCCCAATACGCTGATCGGAGGTGCCGTGCTGCTTGCCGCGATTGCAGGGAATGCAGTGTCAGGCAAGCGGCGCAAGCCTCCGCCAATCATCGCGCCATAAGGATTTTCACGGTTGGCGGCCCAATGTGGTCATTCGCGGCCGAGCGTGGCGAACGGCTGCCAAGAGCCCATATCTACCAAAGCAGGCGGATGGCTGTTATGACCGCCATCATAGATCACCTTAACATTTGAAAGCTGCTCATGGCACACACGAATAAGGTTATCCGCTCGATCAATTTGGATGGTGAAACCATCTGCGTCGATGTTTTTCTTCGTCCTGATGGCACCTACGGCTTTGATGAGTTTCGAAGAGACCCGGAGGATGGCCGAGGGTGGTATAGCATTGGGCATTATGGCGCAGCTTCTTTCGGGACTTTTGATCAAGCTTTTGCGGGAGCAAAGACAAAGGTCTCATGGCTGACGGATACCGTTTCCGAATGACGGGTTTTCCCGCAGACCTTCCGCTCCAGCCTTTAGGTGCCATTGTCTGCGCCGCTCAGAGGCAGACATTCATCATAGACGCAGCAATCGACGGCTCTAAGCTCAGACCTGCAACGCTTGTGCTGCGGCCAATTCTCGGTAACGTCAGGAAATCTGACCTTTGTTTATGGTGGCATTTATGAATGGACGAGCATTTGCGAAGGCTTGGGAGCAAGGGTGGAACAGTCATGATCTAGACGTGATCATGAGTCACTACCGCGAAGACATTGTGTTTCGATCCAAGAAGGCAATTCCACTCGTTGGCAAGGGTGAAATCAAAGGAAAACAGAACCTTTTAGACTACTGGGCAGCAGCGCTAAAACTTCAGCCTGACCTTAAGTTCCTTGTTCAAGAAATATTCGAAGGTCACAATATGCTAGTGATTTCGTATTTGAATCACCGAGACGTTCTCGCAGCTGAGACCCTCTACTTTGATGACAAGGGGCAGGTTTACCAAGCTGGCGCATGCCACAGCGCGGATGAAAACTAAGGGCAGCTTCGTCCCGCACGGCCGTCACCCACGCCTTGAGCCGCTACCGACCGCTTCCCGCCAATCCTGAATGTGCTTCCGCTGTCAACTGGCCGCCAGAAATCGCTCCACCAAGGGCTGGGCCCGGTCGATGGGGACTGCAGCATCTGAGGCGGGGCCGACTGTCCGGATGTCCTTCCGAGTTGCGATCCGGCTCTATTGCGTCGCCTCCGTCGCGTCGCCCTGCCAGCGTATCTGATACCTCTCCAGTTCTTCGGGCAGCAGAATGTAGATCTCGTCGGGCGGGGTGGCCATGGCGTGGCGCATGACCAGAACGTCGATCCCCATGGCATCGAGGTGGTCCATCACCTGGGCCTGACCGCGTTGAATGTCGGACACGGCAAGGAAGGCGGGCAGGGCGGTGTTTTCCCCAAAATAATGCTGGTGGACGCCGACCATCGCGTCGTCGGCGATGGTGCGCGTGACGCCGCCCGCAAGGATATAGGGGCAGGCTGACAGGCAGATGTCACCGGTTTGCATGACGGTGCCCGCTTCGGTGTCACGGATCGCGCGGCCGATGGCGAGGGCGTCGGACACGCTGCCGCCGGGGGAATGCAGGCGGATGGATTCGGGGAGCGGGTTCGCGGACAGGTAGGTTGCAAACCGTGCGGCATCGCCCGGCGCGATGGTGCCCGTGATCAAGAGCGTTTGATCGAGCGCCTCGAACCGCAGGCGCGATGGCATCTGTCCGGGGTCGGGCAGGGACGTTTGGCGCGCGGGGTCTTGCACCTGCCGGGCGGGCAGATCGGCGGGGCGATAGCGGCGGGTCTGGTCGCCGGGGGCGACGGGCGTATCCAGCGTGGGCTGGCGCGCGGGCGAAAGCAGGCTGGGAAGCGACCTGAGCAGGTCGCCACCGGCCAGTACCACGGCCATGCCGAGTTGCAGCGCAAGGATTGCGAGGATGGCGCGGCGGACCGACCATTCCCGGCGCGGGCGGCCCACGTGGTCAGTCATCGCGCTGCGCACGCGGCAGGGGCTGGATATTCGGGGCCACCTCGGGCGGTGAGGGGGCGGCCCGGGGTGGGTGCATGGCATCCTCCACGTCGCGGATAGCGTGAAGGGCCGCGCGCAGTTCGGCCAGCGTCAGCGTGTCTTCGGCGGGGACATCGCCGCGCCCTTCGCGGATGGCGCCGTGCGTCACCATCAAGATCAGCACGAGAACGGCGGGCAGCAGGTCGATCGCAATGGCCCCGGCCCATGAGGGCATGAAATTGCGCGCATAAAGGATGACCGCATCGGCGGTGGAGATGGGGGTATAGGTGGTGTCCGGCGGGGTGGGGCGGGCCAGCACCTGCTGTGCGGCCTGCCCAAGGGAGGCCGCCCGGAGTTGCAGCACATCGAGTACGGAGGTGATCGTGCTGGCCTGTGCGGCCTGACCGCCGGCGGTCTGGCTGTCGAGTTCGGGCAGCACGACCGAGGCCGACAGGTCGGCCGCGGCGCGGTCCACCAAGGGGGCCACGGATAATTGGCGCAGGGTGGTGATGATGCCCGCAAGGCGCACGGCGTCCTCGGAAAAGGCGACGGAGCGGGTTTCGACCGGGCCGGGGGCGACCGTGAGGCCGCGCATGTCGCTGAGGATCTGGTTGCCTTCGTCAAAGGCGGCATTGATCAGGGGCCCTTGGGTTGCGATCTGCAGTTCCAGCGCGGCAAGTTCGGCCGATTTCTGACGAAGCACGCGAAACACCGCGCCGCGCCCCGCAAGGCCTGACAGATCGCCCGCCGCCTCTTGTTCAGACAGGTCTTCGAAGCTTTGGCGCACGCGGGCCACATCGCGTTCGAGGGCCTGCGCGCTGACGGCGATATCGTGGGCCTGTTCCAGTGCCGATTGATAGTCTTGCACGGTGCGCGCCAGATGCTGTTCGACAGCCGCAGCCCCCGCCAATGCGGCGGCGTTCAACCATGATGACATGGCGATGATCGCAAGCGAGCCAAGCACCATCGCGCCCATCAGCTTGATCTTGGAGCCGACGGTGCGCATCGCGGGCAATAGCCGCATCAGGTAGGACCAGAACACGAAGATGGCGACGGAGACGGCAATGGAATAGGCGGAGGCCGCAAAGAAGCTGAGCGCGCCGGTATCATCGAGCAGGGAGGACACGCCGAGATAGGTGTAGATCCCCGAAGCGGTCGCCAGAACCGCCAGCGCCGCGCCGGAAAAGCTGTCGAGCCATGTCAGGTGGGCCTCAAGCTCGCGGGCATGGCGCAGGCCGTGGCCATCGCGGGAGCGGTTCGTGAATTGGTCAGACAATGGGCATCTCCTGCGGTGGTTCGCCCAAACATAGGCGGCTTGTGGCCGTTCCCCAACTTTCAGATGCATTCCGGGGGCGTTTTGCTTGCTTGGGGTCGAAGAGACCCTAAATAAGAACATGAAACATGAGGAGCGTGCCATGCCCGATCACATCAAGTTCATTTTGCGTCATGCGGGGGTCGGCGTTTTGGTCGCCCTTGGGTTTACCGGGATGGTTCTTTATTTCAACGTCGCCAACATCTGGCATCTGGTGACGCACACCGCCGAGGGGCCGATCGCATTGGCCGTCTTCGTGGTGCTGTGTTCGATCACGTTCGGGTCGGTGCAGATTGGTTTGCGGATCATGGCAATGGGGCGCGACGATGATACCGACACGGGCCACAAGCGCGCGGTGCCGATGGCGCAGTTGCAGCCGATCCCGATCCGGCACGACGACCGCCGCTGAAACAAGAAACGCCAGCCCCGAGAGGCTGGCGTTTTTTTGTGTAACGGGGACCACCGTAACCGTAGAGGCGTTAATTCCCGGGGACCTGTATGTACAGGTGGGCGCCAGGTAATCGAACCAGGGTCCGAACAGAGCCAGCTCCCGTGGAATTGCTTAAGGCCACTGGAATTTTGCCACAGGTACGCATCAGGCAGATCCGTCAAGGAAGATGTAGGCCGCAGCAGGGGTTCCCGCAAGGGGCTTGAGACGCAGCTATCGTCCGGGTCTGTGCAACCACCGGGTCCGGAGCACCGTCAGCCGGGTGCCGACAAGCAGCAGCAACCCCAGAGCGGCAAGAACGTACCACACAGGTTCAACGTGGGTTGCATCGCCGCCAAGATAGACCTGCCCCAACTCGATCACGAAGAGCATCAAGATCGCGCCGGCAATGCCCGGATGTTCCCGCCGCAACGTGGTGCGCCAGCAAAACGGCAAGGCCGGGGGCACCCAGCCGTTGAGGCGCGGCAGAAATGCGGGCGTTTTGGCGGACCAGTCGCCGTAGGAGGTGCCGAACTCCTCGGTCAGGAACGCCTCTTCGGCGGCGATGATGCGTTCGTAGTAGATGATCAGGACAAGCAGCATGACGACGCTGAGCCAAAGGCTTTGTGTGGTCAGCACCAAGCCCAGATACATCATGCAATTCCCAAGATAGAGCGGGTTGCGCGTGACGGAATAGAAGCCTGTCGTGTTCAGTTGCTTTGCGACCTGCGCGTGCGTGTTGCGCCCCGAGGTGCCCGCAGGCGCGAATCCGACCGTCAGGATACGGATCAGCAGGCCGCCGACAATCAGGGCGAGGGCCGCCATTTCGAACGCTTCGCCACCGACTTCGCCGATGAACGCCTCGACCGGTTCGCCGCGCGTCAGGGCGTAGGCCATGAATGGCAGGAACGCCAGAAGGACGAAGCTGCGCCTTTTGAACAGGTTTTGCCCTGTCGAAACGAAATGTTCTTGCAGAAGCATCACGGTTGCCTTTCGCATGATTACCAATTCCCGCTTCTGCCCAATTTACCGGCCTGACAAGGGGGCAAGACCCTGATGCGCGGATAGTTGCAAGTGTTCCGTTAATGTTCCATTTTAACGTCCATGGAAAAACCCGCTGTTCGCTTGATGCCCGGTCAGTTGCTGGCCCGTGGTGTGTGCCGTCACCTGCTGACCCATGATTTCGCCACGTTGGAGGAGTTCACGCCCGAACGGGGGCGGCGGGTGGATCTGATGGCGCTTGGCCCCGCGGGCGAAATCTGGGTGGTTGAGTGCAAATCCAGCCGCGCCGATTTCACGTCAGACGGGAAATGGGAAGGCTATCTGGATTGGTGCGACCGCTATTTCTGGGCGGTTGATGAGGCATTTCCAACCGATCTGTTGCCCGATGGCACAGGGCTGATCATCGCCGACGCCTATGACGCCGAAATCATCAGGTTCGGGCCGGAAACCAAGCTGGCGGCTGCGCGGCGCAAGGTGCTGACGCGGAAGTTCGCGCGGGCGGCGGCATTGCGGTTGCAGGGCGTGCGCGATCCGGGGCTGACGGTGTAGGCCCTGCTGTTGGTCAGCATGGCCGCATTGGCCGGGTTCCGGCGCGTGAGCACCCGGCAGTCCGTGTTGGCCTAGCCCTTTTTGCCCATCTTGCGTGCGGCGGCGGCGGCGGCGCGCAGTTCGTCCGCGATTTCCTCGGCTTCGTCCGGTTCGAAGTCCAGCGGCAGGTCAACCCCGTCGCCTTCCAGATAGATCCGCACCATGCCAAGGGTGGTTGGCCCGATTTGCAGGTTGGCGGCCATTTCGCTTTCGCTGTTGATGCCCATCGCATTCTCCCTAAGACTGCTGCGCAGGTAATGGTTTGGGCGCGATATGGCAAGCGATGTGGTCCTGCGCAATTTGGCTGTGGGTGACGCCGGATGGCTGATTCAGCAGCACGGTGTTCTTTATGCGGAGGAGGAGGGGTTCGACCCGAGTTTCGAGGCATTGGTTGCCGAGATATTGGCCGATTACATCCGCAACCATGATCCGACCTGTGAACGGGCGTGGATTGCTTGGCGCGGCAACCAGCGTCTGGGGTCGATCTTTTGCGTAAGGGGCGGCGCGCCGGACTTGGCCAAGTTGCGGCTGTTCCTGTTGACGCCGGAGGCGCGGGGGCAGGGGTTGGGCCAGCGAATGTTGACCGAATGCCTGACCTATGCGCGGACAACCGGATACCGGCAGATGACGCTGTGGACGCACGAAAGCCACAAGGCGGCCTGTGCGCTATATACGCGCAACGGGTTCGTGCTGGAGAGCAGCAAGGCAGTGACCTCGTTCGGGGTCAGATTGATCGAGCAGCAATGGAGCCTGCATTTGACGGCCTGACCCCCTTGCAATCATATTGAAGCAGCGCTATTGCCCGCCCGTGTGCCGGCGTAGCTCAGTAGGTTAGAGCGCTTGATTGTGGATCAAGAGGTCCCCCGTTCGAGCCGGGGCGCTGGTACCACCCTTAATTTGTCGGAATTTGCAGCGTGTCGCGCAGTTCGCCGTCGCTGATGCGGTAAACGCGGATCAGGCCATCATCTCCGACGATGACCGCGTGACCGTTCCATATGGAATAACCGGTGGCCGCAATGCCGGGGGGCAAGTCGAAGGATTCGGGGTGGACCAGCACGGCGCCGCTATTGTCGTTCAGCCGGATGACAAGCAGCGCCACGATGGTTATGACGCCCAAGATCATCACCGACGTCAGCACCGTGACCAGCGTTTTCAGGAACCGCAGGTCGGGGGGCAGGGGCGCGTCGTCATTGGAAAGGTCATTCATGTCCGTTGCCCGCAATATCACGGTCCTGATCGGCCCGGACCCAGCACCGCGCCTTGATAAGGCACTGGCCCGCGATGTGCCAGAGGCGGCCTCGTTGAGCCGGTCGCGGCTGTCGCGGTTGATCGCGGATGGCGCCGTGACGCTGAACGGTGCCGTGGTGACGGACGCCAAGGCCAAGGTGGTCGAGGGGGATGTGCTGGAAATAGCGGTGGCCGAGGCGACCGAGGTGGATACCCTGCCCGAAGCGATCGCGCTGGATATCTTGTTCGAGGATGACGACCTGCTGGTTGTGAACAAGCCCGCGGGCATGGTGGTACACCCGGCCCCCGGCACGCCGGGTGGCACGCTGGTTAATGCGCTGTTGCATCATTTCGGCGGAAACCTGTCGGGTGTCGGGGGCGAGAAACGCCCCGGTATCGTGCACCGGATCGACAAGGACACATCGGGCCTGTTGGTCGTGGCGAAATCTGACAAGGCGCATCATGGGTTGGCGGCACAATTCGCCGATCACAGCGTGGGCAGGCATTATCAGGCGCTGTGCCACGGCGTGCCCAATGGGGCCGATCCGCGTCTGCGCGGCGTGCGCGGTGTGAGTTTCGAGGATGGTGGGGTGCTGAAGATCACCACGCATCTTGCCCGCCACAAGACCGACCGCCAGCGGCAGGCGGTGTTGTTCCAGAACGGGCGCCATGCGGTGACGCGTGCGCGGGTTGTGGAAGATTTCGGCAACTGCGCGCTGATCGATTGCTGGCTGGAGACGGGGCGCACGCACCAGATCAGGGTGCATCTGTCCCATGTGGGTCACGCGCTGATCGGTGATCAGACCTATGGCGGGCGGCGCAAGGTATCAGAGAAGGTCATGGGCGAGGTAGCGGTGACGCTGAACAGTTTCCCGCGGCAAGCGCTGCATGCGGCCAGCCTTGGGTTCGTGCACCCCGTCACGGGCGAGGACCTGCAATTCGAGGTGCCGATGCCCGCCGACATGGACGCGGTGTTGCAGAAGTTGCGCGGTTGACGCCTGCCGGTGGTGCGTGATTTTCGCGGCACCGGGCGTATCCGAGCGGCACTGACCCGGTTTGTTTTTTGCGCGAAGTTGCTGCGGATCGGCCCTGTAACATGTGCGCAAATGCACGTGATGGGGGGAAGTCGCGCATTGCTGTTGGCAGGTCCACAGGGCATATTTTCAGCCGTTAGATTGAAATGGATCGATTAAGCCACTTGACTGCGGGGGCTTCGGCACCCACTTGTAACCCAAGTTAATGCGATTTACATTCAGACTGAATTGGAGGTTCATGCAAATGGCGACCTACGCAAACCTGCCGGCACCGTCCCCGGAGCAAGGCCTGAATCGCTATCTTCAGGAAATCCGCAAGTTCCCGATGCTGGAGCCTGAAGAGGAATACATGCTGGCCAAACGGTGGGTCGAGGACCAAGACACCGAGCCCGCGCACAAGATGGTCACCAGCCACCTGCGTCTGGCGGCAAAGATTGCCATGGGCTATCGCGGCTATGGCCTGCCGCAAGCCGAGGTGATTTCCGAGGCGAACGTGGGCCTGATGCAGGCGGTCAAGAAATTCGACCCGGAAAAGGGGTTTCGTCTGGCGACCTATGCGATGTGGTGGATCCGCGCCTCGATTCAGGAATATGTCCTGCGGTCGTGGTCGATGGTCAAGCTGGGCACGACAAGCGCGCAAAAGAAGCTGTTCTTCAACCTGCGCAAGGCCAAGGCGCGTATTGGAGCGCTGGAAGAGGGCGATCTGCGGCCTGAGAACGTGGCGCGCATCGCGACCGATCTGGGCGTGACGGAAACCGAAGTGATCTCGATGAACAGGCGGTTGTCGGGCGGGGATGCGTCGTTGAACGCAGTTGTTGGCAGCGACGGTGAAGGTGCAACCCAATGGCAGGATTGGCTTGAGGACGAGGACGCGGACCAAGCGACCGATTATGCCGAGAAGGAAGAGTATCAGCACCGGATGTCGCTGATGACCGAGGCAATGCAGGTTCTGAACGAGCGGGAGAGGGATATTCTGACCCAACGCCGCCTGAAAGATCAGCCCGTGACGCTGGAGGATCTGTCTTCGGTCTATGACGTCAGCCGTGAACGGATCCGACAGATCGAAGTGCGCGCATTCGAGAAACTGCAAAAGCGGATGCGTGAACTGGCCCGCGAAGAGGCAATGGTTTCCGCCTGATCGCATGGATGACCACAACAGGGGCCTCGCGGATTGCGGGGCCTTTGTTTTTCAAGACAGTAGTTGAACCATCGCACCCGAACCGCCTAGGCTTTTGTCGATCAACGGAGGACTGCCATGACCGATCACATCCGATGGGGTATTCTGGGCGCTGCGGATTTCGCGCAGCGCGTGATGACCCCCGCCATCAATGAGGCGGCGCGCGGTCGCCTTGTGGCGATCGCCTCGCGGACACCGGCGAAGGCGGCCCCTTTCGTGGCACAGAGCCCCGGCCTGCGGGTGCATGACAGTTACGAGGCGCTGTTGGCCGATCCCGATATCGACGCGGTCTACATCCCGTTGCCCAACAGCATGCATGTGGAATGGTCCATTCGCGCGGTCGAGGCGGGCAAGGCGGTGTTGTGCGAAAAGCCGATTGCCATGCACGAGGCGGAATTTGACGATCTGATTGCCGCGCGGGATCGCGCCGGCAAGATGCTGGTCGAAGGCTGGATGCCGGCGTTCCATCCACAATGGACCGCGATCCGGGATTTGATCGCAGGCGGAGAGATCGGCGATCTGCGTACGGTCACCAGCACGTTTTCCTTTGGCCTGCATGATGCGGGCAATATTCGCAACACCGTTGACATGGGCGGCGGCGCGTTGCGCGATATCGGGGTTTATCCGATCGGCACCTTCCGCTTTGCCACCGGTCTTGAGCCGACCGTTGTCTGGGCCGATGCGGTATGGGATCGCGGGATCGATGCGTCGGCTTGGGTGCAGGCGCGTGCCGGGGACGTGCGGTTCGCGTTCCACCTGTCGATGCGGACGACCCGGCAGCAGGCCATGGCGTTCGAGGGGACAAAGGGCACCATCCGCGTTGCGGCGCCTTTCAACGCCGGAATAATCGGTCAGGCCGATGTGACGGTGTTGCGCGAAGGTCGCGACGAGATGGTTCTGCGGTTTCCCACGGCGCGGCAATACGTTGCGCAGTTGGAGGCATTTCACGACACCGTGCTGGACGGCGCGCCCTATGCCTGCCCGTTGGAGTTTTCGCGTGGAACACAGGCGATGATCGATGCGGTGTTTACGGCCTTGGGCCCGCCAGCATAGGGTGATGTATAAATTCTTCCTCAACGGAGCCAGATGAATGGCGCGCAATGACGATGATAACGTGGACGGTCGCCTGCGCGGTGAGCAGGGCCCAGATCACGAACGAGACAGCATGCCGATGCGGTTGCTTTACGTGATCTTGATCGCCTTGATGCTCAGCCTTGCGCAGACTGCGCTGACGGCGATCACGGTGATCCAGTTCATCGTGATGTTGGTCAATACCGGAGAGCGCAATCAGCGTTTGGCGGACTTTGGCACCGATCTGGGGATCTGGATGGCCAAGGCCGCGCGCTATATGGTGGCGGCCAGTGATGTGAAGCCATGGCCGTGGACCGAGTTGGATTAACCCTGCCATTGCCCACCCCCGCGCGCCTTTGACCAACGGTCTCCAAGCGCGCAGACTGCGGGGTCTGCGGTGTGGATGTGACGGCGCGCAGGGCGTGGTGACGCATAGGTGGAGGGGAACGGCATGGCGGGTGGATGGACACGCGATGGTGCGGTGCAGGACCAGATCGATGCATCAATCAAGGATGAACTGGCCCGGATGAAGGCCCGCAAGGGGCCGGTTGGCGAGAGCCTGACCCATTGCGCGGATTGCGAAGACCCGATCCCCGAATCCCGGCGGCTGGCAGTGCCGGGGGTCAAGGTGTGCGTGGATTGCGCCCGGGAGCGGGATGGCGCGCGCGTTGCGCGCGGCGGCATCAACCGGCGCGGATCGAAAGATAGTCAGTTGAAGTGACGGGCAGGCCCGACGGTGGCCTGCCGCGACCGGGGCTATGCCTTGTGCCGTTGCCCGCCCTTCAGATGGCCGCCTTGCGTCACATCGCGTCAAGCGTGGACATGAGCAGGCTTTCGATCTTGTCGATCGGGTGGTTTGTGAGCGTCTTGGGGATTTCGGCAAGGACGGCGTCGATCGTCGCTGCCGACAGCTTTGGGCGCAGTTCTCCAAGCACTGCAGGTGGGGCGAAGATCACCAAGCTGGAAAAGGCCCCGTCTTTCCGCGCGCCATTGAGAATTGCGGCGATTTCCTCGGCAAACTTGTCTTCGGCCAGTTGGTGCCAGTCGGTTTCCGCCAATCCGGCACGACGCCCGCCCGGCGCAGAATGAGGCCGACCGGGCCGATCGGTGCCCTGCAACCGGCTGGCGGGATTGAACAGGGCCTCTTGCCGGATGACGTTCAGGTCATAATTCCGGTCATCCAGATCATTGCGTAGAAACAGCGCCTTCCTGCCATCCGCAACCAGAACCCAAGCCCCTTTTTCAAGTTTTATCATCGCATTTCCCAATCGCTACGTGAAACATGGGAATTGTGGCACGACTTCCGATCCGGCGCCTTGAGAGTCATCAAGACGGGGAAAAACATGTTGGCGGACCCGAAGGCTTGGGCGCCGTCGCAGCTGGCCTGAAGCGCGGCATGGGATGTGGCGTTAAACGCGCGCGCCGCACCCCGCAGTTGATTGGGGCGCGGCGCGGCGGTCATTTCCGCACTTGGGGGCGATTATTCCTCCATCGCCTCCAGTTCGTCGATGAAGCCCTCGATCATGGAAAGGCCCTTGTCCCAGAACGCGGGGTCCGAGGCATCAAGACCGAAGGGGGCCAGAAGTTCCTTGTGGTGCTTGGACCCACCCGCCTTGAGCATGTCGAAGTACTTCTCCTCGAAACCGGGCGCGCCTTCCTCGTAGACCGCATAGAGCGCGTTTACCAAGCCGTCGCCAAAGGCATAGGCATAGACGTAGAACGGCGAGTGCACGAAGTGCGGGATGTAGGCCCAGAATGTTTCATAGCCGTCCATGAAATTGAACACCGGCCCGAGGCTTTCGGCCTGCACCGACATCCACAGCGCATTGATGTCATCGGGGGTCAGTTCGCCCGCGCGCCGCGCCGCATGCAGTTTGCATTCGAAATCGTAGAACGCGATCTGGCGGACGACGGTGTTGATCATGTCCTCTACCTTGCCTGCCAGCATCACCTTGCGCTGCGCGGTGTCCTTGGCCCCGGCCAGCATCTTGCGGAAGGTCAGCATTTCGCCGAACACGGATGCGGTTTCGGCCAGAGTGAGGGGGGTCGAGGACAGCAATTCGCCCTGATCGGCTGCCAGACGTTGATGCACGCCGTGGCCAAGTTCATGCGCCAAGGTCATCACGTCGCGTGGTTTGCCCAGATAGTTCAGCATCACGTAGGGGTGGACATCGGACACCGTTGGATGGGCGAAGGCACCGGGCGCCTTGCCTTCCTTGACGCCCGCATCGATCCAGCCATCGGTGAAGAATGGCTTTGCAAGGTCCGCCATGCGCGGGTCGAAGTCTGCGTAGGCGTCCATCACTGTCTTGCGCGCCTCGTCCCAGCCGACAAGGCGCTTGTCCTCCATCGGCAGGGGGGCGTTGCGGTCCCAGACCTCAAGCGTGTCAAGACCCAGCCACTTGGCTTTCAAGGCGTAATAGCGATGCGACAGGCGCGGGTAGGC
>Ga0075467_10001087_pt1 | contig 22470 bp, 24 predicted proteins | sample DEB08_DNA_9_FD_75067 | JGI IMG/M metagenome (GOLD analysis project Ga0075467, IMG submission 75067) | Aqueous microbial communities from the Delaware River and Bay under freshwater to marine salinity gradient to study organic matter... | ecosystem: Environmental > Aquatic > Marine > Coastal ... | reverse complement strand
TTTTTTTCCAAAATTGTAAACCGTATCAAAATCTAATAAATCTCCTTGATGAAATTCGTTACATATTTGAGCACAGGGAGCATCCGCAGATTTGTCTAAAATTATAGTATAAATGTCAAATTTTTGAGTTTCGGCAAGTAACATTCGGCCTAGTTGACCGCCGCCTAAAACACCTAATTTAAAGTCTGAAGAGAAATAGTTTTTCAAAACAAAATGGGTTTGAAATTAGTAACAAAAGTAAGCATTCTAAATCCTAGATTTAAATTAAAAGTTAGTGATTCTTAGAATAGAACCGTTTAAGTTTTCAACAAGATATTCATTGGCAAAGCAACTAATCCCTTGTGTTAAAGGAGCCCCGTTTAAAATATTAAACTCGCTATCATCACACTGACATAAAATTCGTAAACTAGAATCTACAATCATTTGAGAACATGCAGAAAGATTTTGCCCAGGGCATAATCGATCATAGGCTTTAAATTGCACGCCATTTAAATTGTAAATGATTAAACCTTGTTGACCGCCAGTTGTATACGCCCATCCACCAGGAACTTGCAAATCTATAAACTGAGGAAGGTCTAAATTTACTGTTTCATTGACACTGATAAAAGGAAAGCAACTATTGTTAATATTATTACTTGTGCAACCTAAAAGGAAAACTGTTGCTATTAAAAAAAATGCTTTTCTCATATTGAATCTTTTGTAGATGTGTTTTAAACGATGACAATTTACAAATATTTTGTACATTTGTAGTCTAAATCTCATCCTGTAATAAGGCAATGAGATTTTCTATTTTTATATAGACTGTTAATTTAGAGCATAAATTGCAGATAATAACCATTTAAAACTTAAACATTATGAGTAATGTTTCATATTATACCCCAGAGGGATTAAAAAAACTAAAAGACGAGTTACTTCAATTAGAGCAAATTGAAAGACCTAGGGTTACCCAAGAAATTGCAGATGCTAGAGATAAGGGTGATTTGAGTGAAAACGCTGAATATCATGCAGCTAAAGAAGAACAATCTTTGCTAGAAACCAAGATTGCGAAGCTTAAAAACGTAGTGGCGAGTGCTAGAATTATAGATGAATCTCAATTAGATGTTTCAAAAATATTAATTCATTCTATTGTAAAAATTAAAAATAAAGCAAATGGAATGGAGTTTTCTTACACACTAGTAGCAGATTCTGAATCTGATATTAGAAACGGAAAACTTTCTGTAAATTCTCCAATAGGAAAAGGATTATTGGGGAAAGAATTAGGAGATGTTGTTGAAATTGAAGTCCCAAACGGTATGATGACTTTTGAGGTTACTGAAGTTTCAAGATAAAAAACAATAAATAGTTGACTGAAACGCTTTTCTTATGGAAAGCGTTTTTTATTTTTATACAAATTAGATAGACATGAGTATTTTTACAAAAATCGTATCAGGTGAAATTCCTTCTTATAAAATAGCAGAAGATGAACATTATTTTGCTTTTTTAGATATCAATCCCAATGCAAAAGGACATACTTTGGTGATCCCAAAAAAGGAAGTTAACAAACTATTTGATTTGGATAAAACAGCGTATACTGGATTGATGGATTTTTCTTATCGAGTTGCAAAAGCCTTAGAAAAAACTGTTCCTTGTAAACGAATTGGAATGAGTGTGATTGGCCTAGAAGTGCCTCATGTTCATGTGCATTTAATTCCAATAAACATTATGGAAGATATGCGTTTTATGAAGAAAGAACAGTTGAACGAACAAGAGTTTACAGAATTAGCATCAGCTATCTCAAGTAATTTTATCTAGTAGAATTTGAAAGGTTGTTCCCTTATTTATTTCAGATTTTTTCACAAATATTTTTCCATTGTGATAATCTTGAATAATTCTTTTAGAAAGAGACAATCCTAGCCCCCAACCACGTTTTTTTGTAGTAAAACCTGGTTTAAATATTTTTTTAAATTGAGACTTAGCCATTCCCTTTCCGCTATCTGAAATATTAATGATGATTTTTTTAGAATCACTTGTAATTTCAACAACTAAATCACCTTTGCCTAACATAGCGTCAATTCCGTTTTTAATTAAATTTTCAATCACCCAACCATACAACTCTTCATTTAAATTGCTGTAAAGCATTTTTTCTTTGACTACAAATGAAAAAGATATTTGTTTTGAACTTCTGACTTCTAAATACTCATAAGCTTTTTTAGTCACAGAAACCACATCTAATTTTTTTAGTTCTGGAAGCGAACCAATTTTAGAAAATCGATTGGCAATTGTGTTTAAACGATGGACATCTTTTTCAATTTCATCCACATATTTGTCATCAACATTTTCCATTTTTAAAATGGCAATCCAACCCAACAAAGAAGATAAAGGAGTTCCGATTTGATGTGCTGTTTCCTTTGCCATTCCTGTCCATAATTTATTTTGTTCAGCAACTTTACTAGAAGTAAACATCATATAAATAACAGCTAAGAATAAGGCCAGAATTAAAATTAAAGTAAGCGGATAATAGGTGAGGTTATTTAATAGATCCGAGTTTCTATAATAGACATACTGTTTTCCATCTTTTAAAAAGCTAATTTCTATAGGTTCATTTTGGGCTTTCATAATTTCTAGCTGATCTAACAAATAGTCATTATTTAAAGCTTTGATAGAATCTAAGTTGAAATATTCTAGAATATTCCCTTTATTATCGGCTAAAATTAAAGGAATATTGGTGTTACTTTCTATGATGGCTAGAGGCAGCGTTGTACTTGCTTCTAAATCTGTATTGGTCGCAATTTCTTGCTGAGCAGCCGCTACTATTTCCATTTTCACACGCTCTTCATTTTTAAATCGTTTAAAAAAAGAATAGGTGTTCCAAAGGATTAAGGTAACAATGGTAAACGAGATGATAATAACTACTCGCTTTAGAAGAATTGTGTTTTTTAGAAAACTCATCAAACAAATATACTAGATTCAATAACATAACTCATTTATAAAATTGATAGTATCTTTACAAGACAAATTTTTTCACATGCTTTCTATCAATCCAAAAGAAATTTCAACAAGTAAATTACACGGTTATTTATTAGGTGCAGTAGCTCCAAGACCTATCGCTTTTGCTAGTACTATTGACGAAAACGGAAACCCAAATTTATCTCCTTTTAGTTTTTTTAATGTTTTTGGTTCTAATCCTCCAACCATGATTTTTTCTCCAGCAAGAAGAGTCAGAGGAAATACGACCAAGCATACATTACAAAATGTTGAAAAAATCAAAGAAGTGGTCATCAATGTGGTAAATTATGAGATTGTTCAACAAATGTCTTTAAGTAGTTCAGAATATGCGCAAGGAGTTAATGAATTTGTAAAAGCAGGATTTACAATGTTGCCTTCAGATTTAGTAAAACCTTTTCGTGTTGCAGAATCTCCAGTTCAATTTGAATGTAAAGTAAAAGATATTATTTATACAGGTGATGAAGGCGGAGCAGGAAATTTAATTATTTGTGAAGTTGTAAAAATTCATATTCAAGATGAAGTGTTGGATGAAAGCGGAAATATAGATCAGCATAAAATAGATTTGGTGGCAAGAGCAGGAGGGAGCTATTATTCTAGAGCTAGAGATGGTTTTTTTGAAATCCCAAAACCTATCTCAACCTTGGGTATTGGAGTAGATTCAATTCCGGTGGAAATAAGAAATAGCGACGTGTTAACGGGTAACAATTTAGGAATGTTAGGAAATGTAGAATCTTTACCAAATAATGGAGATGTTGATAACTTTGCAAAAGAACACCCAGAATTAATTGGTTTAGAAATGGTAAAAAAACATACATTTGCTCAACAATATTTAGATAATAATGATGTAGAAAGTGCTTGGAAAGTGCTTTTATTAAAATAGTAATTATGGAAGTAATAGGTAAAGTTAAATTAATAAGTGAAACTCAAACTTTTGGAAGTAATGGGTTTAGAAAAAGAGAATTAGTTGTCACTACAGATGAGCAATATCCTCAAATGATTATGATTGAGTTTGTTCAGGATAAATGTGATTTGTTAAACAACTATTCTGTTGGACAAGATGTAAAAGTATCGATCAATTTAAGAGGTAGAGAATGGATTAATCCACAAGGAGAAGCAAAGTATTTTAACTCTGTTCAAGGATGGAGAATAGAAAGTTTAGCGCAAGCTGCTCCATCTCAAATTCCTCCAACAGAACAATTTCAAGCTGCTCCAGATTTAAGTAGTGATGAACCAGACGATTTACCATTCTAAAAAAGAATACGTATATAAAAAAAGCCTCGCAATTTGCGAGGCTTTTTAGTTATATAAAGAATCTAATTATTTAGGATCTAATGCATTGTCAATTCTAACAATTGCATCTTGTAAATGATACCTAGTTGTTGTATTTGCCGCTTTAGATACATTCGCTTTTAAGTCACGTTTCAATCTATTTAGCTCACCTCTCACCATTGCTTTAATATCTGATTGGTCAATGTTTACAGTACTTCTTTTGAAGTATCCTGCATTTGCACCTCTTTGATTTTGAGCTTTGTTTAATAAGAAATCTAATCTGTTGATATGAGCTCTTTGTAAGTTTCTTCTATAAGTATCAATAGCTCCACCTCTGTATAACTCAGACCAAACACCTTGACGTAAGTCATAGAACATTGTTAAAACAGTATATGCTTTGTTTCCGTTCATGGTTTCGTTTTCAATCATACGAGCCATTCTTCCAGCATTTAAAATATTGTTTAATGCTCTTGTTTGAGCACTACCAATTCTTTCAACTGCTCCAGAAAATTGAATTTTTCCGTAGATGTTTTTATTAATCATCCAAGTTGGAGTTTCAAATAATTCGTCGTTGATGAATTTTAAAGCTTCTCTTTGACGTGCTTTGTCTACATGTGTATAAACGGCTCCGTCTTGACCTGCAGCTTTATAGTTTTCATAAACACCACCAACATTGGCAGCAACATGACCCATATAACGGTTAAATTGACCAACTACTTGACCATACATCGTTTGTAAATCTTCATAAGTTTCACCATTTTTAGTAGTCCATTTTTCAAGATTTGGTAAAATACGTTTCAAGTTTTTAATACCATAAGCACTTGCTTTCATTGCATCGTCTCCTAAATCTTCAGTTTGAGAACTAGGGTCTACAACTCCACCAGCTTGTTGATGACCAAAACGGAACATTGGATTGTCTGCTTTATCTAAAATCCATTTGTTAAGAATTGGCTTTTCATCTTCAGCTTTAGTATTTAAAATTGGACGATATCCCCAATTAATTGAATACTTATCATAAGGACCAACATTTGGCATTAAAGCAACACCTTTATCTTCTGGTTGTGCTACATAATTAAAACGAGCATAATCCATGATAGATGGAGCAGTTCCAAACTTCTTAGTAAATGTAGCTGAACGCAAAGAATCTACAGGATACGCAACACTAGAACCCATGTTGTGTGGTAAGCCTAAGGTATGTCCAACCTCATGAGCAGATACAAAACGAATTAAAGGTCCCATAGTTTCATCTTTGAACTCAGCGGTTTGTGCATCAGGGTTGATTACTGCAGTTTGTATAAAGAACCAATTACGTAATAAACTCATTATATTATGATACCATCCGATATCTGATTCTAAAATCTCTCCAGAACGAGGATCACTTATATGAGGTCCATATGCATTTTGAATATCAGAAGCGAAATAACGAATTACAGAATAACGTACGTCTTCTGGAGACCAATCTGGATCTTCTTCTTTAGTTGGTGCATCTTTAGCAACAATAGCATTTTTAAATCCTGCAGCTTCAAAAGCAACTTGCCAATCATTTACTCCTTGCTTTAAATATTTTCTCCATTTTATTGGAGTAGCTGGATCTATATAATAAACAATTTGTTTTTTTGGCTCTACCAATTCACCTGCATTAAACTTTGCAATGTCTTCATCTTTTACTTCTAATCTCCAACGATCTAAATAACGAACAGTTTTAGCTTTTTGAGCATCTGAACCATAATCTACTTGTGCTCTGTCAAACCAACCAACTCTTTCGTCAAAATAACGACGCTTCATTGGTGTTTTTGGCAATAAGATCATTGAGTTACTCATTTCTACAGAAATAGATCCAACACTTCTATTTGAAGGAGGACTTGATGCAAAATAAGTTTTCACATGTCTTAGTTCTATGTTTTGTGGATAGCTGCTTACTCTTTCAGTAAAAGAACGCTCTTTGTCTAATCGTGTAACTCTATATCTAGTTCTAGATCTTTGATCTAGTCCCATTGGCTTAATGTCTTCAGTTAATAATTTTGTAACATCAATAACTACAGCTGTAGTGTCTTTATTAAAAGCTTTGATTGGGAACGAGTATAAAACAGGTTCGAAATTTGAATTTTTAACAGCTTTATTTATTGGAAGTAATGAATCTGCAGCAATTTGATGAGAAACAATTCTTAATAATATTTTCTTACCTTTTCTTTGCCATCTAAGTACTTGATTATCTGTCTCCTCTCCACCATAACCAATTCCGCTAGCGGTTTTAGCAATTCTAGTAACCATTAACATTTCTCTATTCATTAGAGAATCAGGAATTTCAAAAAGATAAGTGTCATCTAAAGAGTGCACTTTAAACAACCCTTCATCGGTTTTCATATCTTTTTTTACTACATCACCATAAGGCAAGATATCTCCTTTTTTCGGTTTTGGTTTCGGCTTTGGTTTTGCAACTTGTTCTGTTTTTCCTTTTTTACTTTTCTTCTTTTTACGTTGTGCATCAGCATCAATCGTAAGTCCAAATACAAAAAGAACAACAAGAATTCTTGAGAGTAATTTATGCGTCATAATATTAATAATTTAAGTGATTTTATTTGAGCTTTCGAAGTTAGGTATTCTATCTATTTGCAATTCTTAAAGTAATGTTAAAGAGAGTGCATCAAAATATGATTAAAACAAAAAAGGAACGATACATTGTATCGTTCCTTTTTTAAATAATTTATTATAGTTTAAGATTAGCTTTCTCCTAAAAAAGGATATCTGTAATCTGTAGGAGTTACAAAAGTTTCTTTAATTAACCTTGGCGAAACCCAACGTAATAAGTTTTGAGCAGAGCCAGCTTTGTCATTTGTTCCTGAAGCTCTTGCTCCACCAAATGGTTGTTGGCCTACAACAGCACCTGTTGGTTTGTCATTAATATAGAAGTTTCCAGCACAGTTTTCTAAAGCTTTTGTAGCTTCTGCTACTGCATATCTATCTGTTGAAAAAACGGCTCCGGTTAATGCGTATTCTGAGGTAGCATCTACTAATTTTAAAGTATCAGCCCATTCTGCATCTTCATAGATATATATTGTAACCACGGGGCCGAATAATTCAGTACACATGGTTGTATATTTTGGATCTTTTGTTACTATTACAGTTGGTTCAACAAAGTACCCTTTTGATTTATCATAGTTTCCGCCAGCAATAACTTCTGCATTTGAATCGGCTTTTGCAGCGTCAATAAAAGATGCTAACTTATCAAAAGAAGCTTCATGAATTACAGCAGTAATAAAATTACCCATATCTTCTGGAGAACCCATTTTAAAAGAGGCAATATCTTCTTTTACAAAGTTTAATGTTTCTTCAGCTAAGGATTTTGGTAAATACACTCTTGAAGCTGCAGAACATTTCTGACCCTGAAATTCAAAGGCTCCACGAGAAATTCCAGTAGCAATTTGTTTTGGATTTGCAGAAGGGTGCGCGATGATAAAATCTTTACCCCCGGTTTCTCCTACAATTTTAGGATACGTTTTATAATTATGAATATTTTCTCCAATTTTTTTCCAAATTTCTTTGAATACATAGGTTGATCCTGTAAAGTGAATTCCGGCAAAATCTGGACTAGCTAATACTGTATCAGTAATCATTACTGGATCACCATACACCATATTAATTACCCCATCAGGAACTCCGGCTTCTTGAAAAATATCCATCAATACTTTTGCTGAGAATATTTGATGATCTGAAGGTTTCCAAACAACCGTATTACCCATTAAAGCAGCACTCGCTGGTAAATTTCCGGCAATAGCTGTAAAGTTAAAAGGTGTAATTGCGTAAACAAATCCTTCTAAAGGACGATATTCAACTCGGTTCCATATTCCTTCAGCAGAATCTGGTTGCTCTTCATAAATTTGAGACATAAATTCTACGTTAAAACGTAAAAAATCAATGTATTCACAAGCTGCATCAATTTCTGCTTGATATACAGTTTTTGATTGGGCTATCATGGTAGCAGCATTTATTTTTGCACGATAAGGACCGGCAACTAATTCAGCTGCTTTTAAGAAAATAGCAGCTCTTTCTTCCCATGGCATTTGAGACCATTGTTTTCTGGCTTCTAAAGCGGAGTTAATCGCATTTTCTACATGTGACTTTTCTCCTAAATGATATTGACCAACAACATGTTGATGATCATGAGGAAGTGTCATGTTTTTAGTATTTCCTGTTCTTACTTCTTCGTTTCCAATATACATTGGAACATCAACAGATCCATTATAATAAGCAGTATATTGCTTTGAAACCGCTTCTCTTTCTGGTGTTCCAGGAGCGTATGATTTTACAGTCTCATTAATTGCAGTTGGTACGTGAAAAAAACCTTTTCCCATTTTGTGTGTTTTTAAGTTGTAATCTACTAATTTTGGTCTCGCGAAGTTACAACTTATTTGTCAGTTTTTGAAGCCGATATAAGTCAGAATAACGTTTATTATAAACTCTTTACCTGTATGTGTACAGTTACTTATTTACCTCTAAAAAATAATGGTTTTATCTTAACTTCTAATCGAGATGAAACTCCATTGAGAAACACAATTGCTCCAAAAACATATATAGAAAACGGTGTTGAAATTACCTATCCTAAAGATGCGTTAGCTGGTGGAACTTGGATTGGTGTGAGTACTAAAAACAGATTAGTTTGTTTGTTAAACGGGGGATTTGAAAATCATCAAAGAAATGCTCACTATAGAATGAGTAGAGGTGTGGTGGTGAAAAATATTTTGAGTGTAGAGAATCCTATCAATTATATCAAAGACTTTGATTTTGAATCTATAGAGCCTTTTACCATCATTTTGGTTGATTGGAATACCGATTTAAAAACCTATGAATTGGTTTGGGATGGAAATTCAAAACATTTTCAAGAGTTACATCAAGAACCCAAAATTTGGTCTTCTTCTACCTTATATGATTCAAAGATGAAGTCAGAAAGGATACAATGGTTTCAAGAATGGTTAAATCAACATTCCGATTTTCATCAAAGCGAAATTTTAGCGTTTCATCAAAGTACTGATAAGGGAACTGAAGGAACCAGTTTAAAAATGAAACGTCCTTTTGTAGAAACGGTAAGTGTTACTTCTTTTCAAAAAGAGGTAGAAGAATCTTCTATGAAATACTTCGATCTAAAAGAAAGTACAATCACAGAAATTAAATTCTAATACATTAGAAAAGTAATTGCAGATACAATTGCAAAACCAAAAGCGCCTAAAATAAAGAATACTGAATTTAAAAGACAGAGTTTTATGAAGGTTTTAATATAACCCTGCTGGTAAAATCGTTTCATAGCGATTAATAAATAAACAAGAAAAAGTACAATAAATATCCAAGTGATATTCTCGTTACTAGTTATTAAACTTAAACAGAAAAATATAGTTAATAAAATAAAAAAGACAGTTTGCGTATGAAAAACAAAAATCAAATGTTCTACATAGCTAAACTTTCTTCTGATATAAATAAACCGTAAGAAGAGTGTGAAAATAGGTAAGAAAATAAAAATAGAAATGGAGGCATAAGAAATAAGTTCCCGCATAAATATCTTATTCTCTTCCTGTGTATTTGACAGAAAAGCATTTATTTTATCAGCTCTGCTGTATTTAAATCTGTTCCAAAAATTCTTTTTTATTTTTAAACTATCCAAGGCCTCATCTATGCCCTCATCTTTATGCTCTTTTTGATAAGAAATCATTTTGCTTAGCTCACCATTGTCGTTGTTAAATTCAAAATCGCTAATATTTTTTTTAGATTTTACTGAGTCTTTGACTTGGTTGATAATTCCTAAAGCTTCTGCTCTTTCTGAAGAATCTAGCCCTTTTAAGCTCTCTTGAAAATTTGCATTTTTAATAATGGAATCAACTTTTTTGTTAGTATCGGTGTTGATGTCAATAATATTTAGGCCTTCGCTTTTTTTTCCTTTTCTAAAATCATCAAATTCATTGTATTTATCAGCCAAGCCAAGAATAAGAAAGAAAACAATAGAAACAGTTAAGTAAAATTGAAATGGATTTGAATAACGAGCTCTTTTCCCATCAATAAAATCTCTTGAAACTTTTCCTGGCTTTATTAAAAGCGGAATTAAAGTAGTCCAAAATTTTGCATCCCAAGAAACAAAACCATTAAAAACTTCGGCAACAAAACTTTTAAAAGTGATTTTTTTGCTTTTGTTTTTTTGACCACAATTTGGGCAGAATTTTTCTTGTCCAAAAAACGGATGTCCACAGTTGAGACATTCGGGTTCTTTAGGTAAGGCTAATTTTCTGTTTTTATTTCTCTTAGTTAGTTTAATGATACGAGTGTTGAAAGTTGAAATGTTGGTATTGTTACTTTAAAGTTCTTGTGAGTTGCTAGATTTTTCATTGTAAAAAACCCTCCCATTGAGCCTATATTGGATTGTAAAAAAGTTCCTGATTTGTACGTGTAAATATCTTGAGGTTCTAGAATTGGCGATTGTCCTACAACGCCTTCTCCTTCTACTATTTCTTTTGTATTTAGAGAATCAAAAATTTCCCAATGACGATCTGTTAACTGAACAGCCTCTGAAGAATTGTTCTCTATAGTTATGTAATAGCTAAATGTTTGATACATCATATGGTTTCTGTAAATCGTACCGTCATAGGTAGTTTTTACTGAAATTTTTATTCCTTTTGTAATTCGCTGAACCATATTCAGCTAATGTAGAAATTTAGTTTAGAAATCACAAGTAGATTAACGTTCTCCTTCAAACTTAATCGTTCCAACACCAATTACTCTGTCAAATAAAGCTCCGAAAGCTTTGTAATAGACAATTACAGTGTAATCATTTTCGGTTTTAGAGAAGTTTCCTCTGATGTCAGCTTCTGAAATGAAACCATTATCATCTTTAGTGACAAAGGTATAATTGTAAAAACCTTGCTTCAATAAAAACTGAGTTCTATAGGTATTTGATGAAGCATCAAAAAACATTTTATTTTCTTTGCTTAAACTAAAGTTGTTGAATCCTCCGTATAGATATACCTCTTTGTTGGGAATTCCATCCTCAACTTCTAAAGCAAAATGCATCATTGCATAATCAGCTTCTGTTTTTGGACTCGATGCTTCAACTGTTCTCACTAAAAATTGACCATTAATATCTGGATTATAAGTGTAAGATTTTACTACTCTGTTCTTATAAGGATATAAATAATTATGAAAAATTTCTTTCCGCTCAACTTTGGCAACATTGATACTGGCATTTCTGATAATCTTATTGTCAAAAAACAAGTATTCATTTCCGCCCCAGAAATTTGTTTTTCTAGTATAGTTATAGATGAGTTGATTGGGTCTAAAAAACTGTGGTTGTATGTCTGTTATGGCAGTATTCCAATTTTCATTTTGTAAAATGGCTACATGGATCTCTTGACTTGGGTTGTTAATTTGTAGCTGAGAATGATTTACTAAAAAATTGACGGTTTGAGCTTCATTCATATTTTTAGTATCTCTACTTCTGCTAACAGAAACACCCACTGTTACTGTGTTTTCATACAAGGTAAATCGTCGAGTAAAAATAACATCTTCCACTTCGTCTAAAACAGAAAGTAGGTAGTTCCCGCTTTTGGTTATCCTAGTATTTTGATTAGGAAATTGAACAGAATAATGTGTGTAATTTTGAAAGGTGTTAAAGGAATTCTCTACATTAAAAATAATATTAGATTGAAACCCTTCAATGTATTGATTGGCTATTAAATTACTTTTTTTCCAATCGTGCGTCATCAATTCTAATTTGTAATAATAATCTTTTTGGTCACCTTCTAAATCATCAAAACTCAACTCCAAGGTTTTTCCTAGGGGAACAATGTGATTAAAAACAGTATCGCCTAAAGGTCTTAATTGTATGGATTTAATATAGTTAGGTGCTGTTTGTTGTGCAAAGTTATTGCTAAGGCCAAATAGAATAAAAAAAGAAAGAAATATTTTTTTCATAAAAAATTGGGATAATTTTTATTGATATACAAAAATGTGACCATTATTGTTTTTACAAACCTAAACAATAAAAAATAAGAGTGCGATTTGTTTAATTTAGAATAATTATAAATAAGGAAATAACTCTAAGATAAAATCTTAAATATTCTGACTTCGCTCACAAAATAACTAAATTTGCATGATTTTTTTAGATAACTAAATTTCGGAAGTATCATGTCAAAAGACATCAGTATTAAAAAAGGTTTAGACATTAAGCTAGTTGGCGAAGCAGAGCAAACTACTAGTAGCATTCCAGTCAAAGGAGTGTTTGCTTTAAAACCAGAAGACTTCCACGGAATCATCCCAAAACTTATTGCAAAAGAAGGAGCAGAAGTAAAAGCTGGAGAATCACTTTTTTATTCAAAAAGTGACGAACGTATTTTATTTTCTAGTCCAGTGAGCGGAAAAGTAACGGAGATTGTTCGTGGCGCAAAACGTAAGATTTTAACCTTGAAAATCCTTGCTGATGGTAAGCAAGAATTTAAAGATTTTGGTAAACAAGATGCAGGTAAAATGTCTGCAGAAGAAGTGAAGAATCATTTATTTACTTCTGGTTGTTGGCCATTTATAAAACAACGTCCTTACGATGTAATTGCAAATCCTAATCAAGCTCCAAAATCAATTTTTGTATCTGCTTATGCAAGTTCCCCTTTAGCTGCAGATTATGATTATACATTGGCTGGTAAAGAAAAAGAATTGCAAGCGGCTTTAACGGCAGTTTCTAAATTAACGGCAGGAAAAGTTCATGTTTCTGTAGGGAAAAATTCTAATTCGCCGTTTAGTGGATTGAACAATATAGAACTTCACAAAGTATCTGGACCGCATCCCGTTGGAAATGTTAGTACACAAATAGCGCAAATAGATCCTATTAATAAAGGAGAAGTTGTGTGGGTTGTAACTCCGCAAGATTTAGTTGTGATTGGCGAATTGTTCTTAACAGGAAACTTTAACCTAACGAGAACAGTTGCTTTAACAGGTTCTCAATTTGAAAAGCCATCGTATGTTTCTGTTGTTTCAGGAGCAGCGATTTCTGAAGTTGTAAAGAAAAATATCCAATTAGATAATACCAGAATCATTAGTGGTAATGTATTGTCTGGGACACAAGTTTCTGAGGATGGTTTTTTAGGATATTACGACAATCAAATTACGGCAATTCCAGAAGGAGATGACTATGAATTTTTTGGATGGAATAAGCCTGTTTTTAATAAAATATCTCCATCAAGAGCCTTAACATTCTCTTGGTTAAATCCTAAGAAAAAATACGATTTAAATACCAATACAAACGGAGAACACAGAGCTTTTGTAGTTACTGGATCTTACGAAAATGTATTTCCTCTAGATATGTATCCATTACAGTTCTTAAAAGCTTGTATGTATCAAGATTTAGATGAAATGGAAATGTTAGGTGGTTATGAAGTAGCTCCTGAAGATTTTGCATTAACAGAATTTATCTGTGTATCTAAACAACCACATCAGAAGATAGTGAGAGAAGGTTTAGATTTAATGAAAGAAGAATTAGGCTAAAAATAGATATCAAATGAGCTTAAAAAGTAATTTACATAATTTAAAAGAGAAGTATAAAGGAACAAAGATGGCTCCTGCGTTTAACGCAATCCATACTTTTTTATACTTGCCAAATGAGGTCACTCATAACGGAACTCATATCAAAGCAGCAGATGATTTAAAGCGTACCATGAACACGGTAATTATGGCTTTAATTCCATGTTTGTTGTTTGGAATGTTTAATGCTGGATACCAACATTATGCAGCTATAGATGCAGCAAAAGGAATTACCACAGAATTTTCTGTCTTAGGAAGTTTTATTACATGGGATAACTTTTGGATTGGAATCATCAAAGTGCTTCCATTAGTCATTGTTTCTTATGGAGTAGGATTACTAGTAGAATTTATTTTTGCAGTAATTAAAGGTCACGAAGTAGAAGAAGGATATCTAGTAACCGGAATGCTAGTCCCATTAATTGTACCAATTGATACACCATTATGGATGTTAGCTGTAGCAGTTATTTTTGGAGTAGTCATTGGAAAAGAAGTATTTGGAGGAACAGGAATGAATATCTTAAATCCTGCGCTTACAATTAGAGCCTTTTTATTCTTTGCGTATCCAACTTGGATGAGTGGAGATAAAGTTTGGGTATATGATGCCGTTAATAGAGTTGGAACACCAGATGCAATTTCTGGAGAAACTATTTTAGGTAGTTATGCTCAAAATCAAGACATTGTATATTCTAATTGGGATATGTTCTTCGGATTTATTCCAGGTTCAGTTGGAGAAACTTCTACGTTTTTAATTTTATTAGGAGCCGCTTTCTTAATCTTTACGAAGATTGGAAGTTGGAGAATTATTCTTTCAACATTTATTGGAGCTGCCGTAATGGGATTGATTTTTAATCAAGTTGTTGCAGCAGAAATTATTACAGACTCTAGTAAGTTTTACGGATTAATGAGTACAGATTGGTGGCAACACTTAATGATTGGAGGATTGGCCTTTGGGGCAGTTTATATGGCAACAGATCCAGTAACTGCATCACAAACCAATAAAGGAAAATGGATTTACGGATTCTTAATCGGATTTATTTCTATTATGATTCGTGTCTTCAACCCGGCATATCCAGAAGGAGTTTTCTTAGCGATTCTATTAATGAATGTATTTGCTCCAACCATTGACCATTATGTGGTTCAAGGAAATGTAAAGAAAAGATTAAAACGTTTAAAAGCTAAAACAGCCTAATTATGTCTAAAAGAACAGATAGTAATTCGTATACAATGATTTTCGCCGTAGGAATGGTGTTAATAGTTGGAGCCTTGTTAGCTTTTTTAGCATCGTCTTTAAAGCCTAACATTGATGAGAATAAACGTATTGAGAAGCAACAAAACATCCTGTATGCAATGGGTGTAAATGAAAACGATGAGTCTAGTGCAACCTTTGTTTCTACAACAGTTGCAGGAGATGAGTTTAAAAAGTATATCAAAAAGCAATTGATCATTGAAGGAACTAATACTTTTGAAGATAATCAAGCCTATTTAATTGATGTTAAGAAAGAAAAATCAAAAGCAAAAGAAGGTGGTGTAAGAAGACTTCCTTTATTTGTTGGAGAGAAAGACGGTAAAACGTTTTATGTAGCTCCAATTAGAGGAAAAGGACTTTGGGATGCTATTTGGGGATATGTTGCCATGGATGAAAATATGGTAGTACAAGGAGCCTATTTTGATCATAAAGGAGAAACGCCAGGATTGGGAGCAAACATTAAACAACGTTACTTTATGGACGATTTTATTGGAGAACATTTACTAGATGCCTCAGGAAACTTTAAAGGAATTACTGTTGCTAAAGGAAACAATGATGCAATCAACAGTGATAAAGAAGATCATGAGGTAGATGCAATTGCAGGAGCAACCATTACAGGTGATGGTGTTTCAGCAATGATCAAATCTGATTTGAGATTGTATGTATCTTATTTCAAAACTTTAAAAAAATAATTTTATGGGACTTTTATCAAAAAAAGACGCAAAATTAATCACAGACCCACTAACGGATAACAACCCAATTACCATTCAGGTATTAGGAATCTGTTCTGCATTGGCAATTACTGCAGAGCTAAAAGCTTCGATAGTAATGTCTATCTCAGTACTATTCGTTTTAGGTTTAGGAAACGTAGTCATCTCTTTGATGAGAAATATTATTCCATCAAAAATTAGAATTATTGTACAGCTAATTGTTGTGGCAACATTGGTAATTATTGTTGACTTAGTTTTAAAAGCTTTTGCTTATGAATTGAGTAAAACATTATCTGTGTTTGTAGGATTGATTATTACCAACTGTATTATCATGGGGCGTTTTGAAGCTTTTGCTTTAGGAAATGGTCCTTGGAAATCATTCTTAGATGGAATTGGAAATGCCTTAGGATATGGGGTGATTTTAATCATTGTAGGATTCTTTAGAGAATTATTAGGTTCAGGAACCTTATTAGGTTTTCCTGTGTTAGGAGATCCAATTGGGTCACCAGAAACTGGGCCAACAGGACTTTATGGACTCGGTTATGAAAACAACGGATTTATGTTGTTATCACCAATGGCATTAATTGTAGTTGGAATCATTATATGGGTTCAACGTAGTAGAAACAAAGCATTAATCGAAGAAAACTAGACGCGTAGCGTCATCCTGAATTTATTTCAGGATCTTAATCAATACGAAAAAAATGGAACACGTAGAATTATTTTTCAAATCGATATTTATAGACAACATGGTATTTGCAACCTTCTTAGGAATGTGTTCTTACCTTGCTGTATCTAAAAAAGTAGCTACAGCCGTAGGTCTTGGAGCTGCCGTAATCTTTGTATTAGCAGTAACAGTACCTTTAAACTGGTTGTTAGATCAATATATATTACAAGAAGGAGCATTGGCTTGGTTAGGTCCAGAGTATGCTGAGTACGACTTAAGTTTCTTATCATTTATCATGTTCATTGCAACCATTGCAACCATGGTACAACTGGTAGAAATTATTGTTGAAAAATTCTCACCTTCTTTATACAATTCATTAGGTATTTTCTTACCACTAATTGCAGTAAACTGTGCCATCTTAGGAGGGTCTTTGTTTATGCAATCACGTGAGATAGCAACTTTAGGATTAGCGACAACGTACGGAATTGGATCAGGAATTGGATGGTTTTTAGCAATTTTAGCAATTGCAGCGATTCGTGAAAAGATTCGTTATTCTAGTGTACCTCCAGCATTAAGAGGTTTAGGAATTACATTTATTATTACTGGTTTAATGGCGATTGGATTTATGAGTTTTGGAGGAATGTTAACGGGTGGTGATGAAGAGACAAAAGAAGAGAAAACAGAGGTGGTTTCTACAAATAAAACTGAAGAAGTCAAGGAAGTAGTGAAAGAAGATGAAGAAAAAATAGCTGATAACATAAAAGAAATACAGAAGTAAGATGATTACATTAGCAGCAAGCACAACAGGAACTATCTTAGCAACCGTAGCAGCTTTTTTACTGATTACGTTGTTATTAGTAGCATTACTATTATTTGTAAAACAAAAACTTTCTCCATCGGGTCCAGTTACGATTACGATTAATGGAGAAAAGAAAATAGAAGTGGCTTCTGGAAGTACACTTTTAACAACACTTGGAAACGAGAAAATTTTCTTGCCATCAGCTTGTGGTGGAGGTGGTTCTTGTGTACAATGTGAGTGTCACGTTAATTCTGGTGGAGGTGAAGCTTTACCTACTGAAACACCTCACTTTACAAGAAAAGAATTAAAACACGGTATCCGTTTAGCTTGTCAGGTTAAAGTAAAACAAGACATGGATATTTCTATTCCAGAAGAAGTATTTGGAATTAAGAAATGGGATGCAACAGTTGTAAGAAATTATAATGTAGCTTCTTTTATTAAAGAGTTTGTAGTGGAAATTCCAGAGGATATGGGATATAAAGCTGGAGGATATATTCAGATTGAAATTCCGAATTGTGAAATCAAATTTGCAGATATGGATATTACTGCACACCCAGAAGAACATGAAACTCCAGATAAGTTTCAGGCTGAATGGGATAAGTTTGGTTTATGGCCTTTAGTAATGAAAAATAATGAAACAGTAGAACGTGCGTATTCTATGGCTTCTTATCCTGCAGAAGGAAGAGAAATTATGTTAAATGTGCGTATTGCAACTCCGCCATGGGATCGTGCTAAAAACGGTTGGATGGATGTAAATCCAGGAGTAGCTTCTTCGTATATATTTGCTCAAAAACCAGGGGATAAAGTAGTAATCTCTGGACCTTATGGTGAATTCTTCATCAACGAGTCTGATAGTGAAATGTTATATGTTGGAGGTGGAGCAGGTATGGCACCAATGCGTTCTCACTTATATCACCTGTTCAAAACCTTAAAAACTGGACGTAAAGTTACCTATTGGTACGGAGGTCGTTCTAAAAGAGAATTATTCTATATCGATCACTTTAAATCTTTAGAAAGAGATTTTCCAAACTTTAAGTTTTATATGGCTTTGTCTGAACCAATGGAAGAAGACAATTGGAAAGTTAAAGACGGAATTGAAGGTGAAGGAGACGGGTTTACCGGATTCATTCACAATTGTGTGATAGAAAATTATTTAGACTTACACGAATCACCAGAAGATATCGAATTGTATTTCTGTGGTCCACCATTAATGAATAAAGCAGTTCAGAAAATGGGAGAAGATTTTGGAATTCCTGATGAGAATATCAGATTTGACGATTTCGGAGGATAGAAATTATATAATAAGAAAGCCAGCACTCTAAAGTGCTGGTTTTCTTGTTAATAGAAGAGGGTTAAATATTTTTTTATACATTTAGGTATTACTAACTAAATTTTAAAAAGATGAATACAAAGAATTTTTTAATTTCTGGTTTTGCCGCTTTTGTAGTTAATTTTTTACTTGGGTGGCTTTTTTATGGAATCTTATTTCAAGATTTATATCCTAATCAAGGAGAAGAGAATATGATCTTTATTGCATTGGGTTGTCTTTTCTTCGGATTCGTAATTGCCTACGTATTTACAGTTGTAGCTTCTATTAAAACTGCAAGTGAAGGCTTTAAAGTTGGAGCAATTTTTGGTTTATTAAATTCTCTAGCCATGAATTTCTTTATGTATGCTACGCTAGAACCTAATTATCAAAATATGGCATTAGATGTTGCTATAAGTATCGTAATGGTAGGTATTATGGGAGCCTTGGTTGGAGTGATTAATGGAAAAATGAAGTAATCTTCTTAATCTATAAAAAATTAAAACCAGCTTATATATAGCTGGTTTTTTTATGTGATGACAGTTTCTAATTGATATTTAGGCTCGTTATTTTCATATTCAAACAATTTAGAATACTCCATTACATTAGGAATGTTATCTAAACTACATAAGAAGGAAACAACCGCACAGAGACCGTTAAATAAACTTTCTTTATCTCTAGGGTTTTGTGGTTTTGGATTGTAATGACATAACGGAGTTTTAAATCCACAAGCTTCTAAAAACACTTTCTCTATTTCTAATAATTCTTGAGGAGTATATCCATTAAACTTTCTTCCTAATCGCTGATGAACTGTTCCAATATAGTTTAATTGTAATGAGCCATGTTCATTAGAAAGATGTTTCCAGCTTTCATGATTGTCTAAGATGTTTCCAACAGCACAGGCTGTACAATCTTCTGGATCTAGGGTGTTATTATGAAAAGCAGTATATAATTTAATAATTGCTTGTTCTAATCGGATAGGAGTTTGCATCGTATTTCATTTTTCAATGATTCTAAGATACAAAAGAATTTATTTATGATTGTGTTCATCTAATTCTTTTTGAACCAAAACAGCTAATTCTTTTGCTCCTTTTTTAACTTCATCAATTAAAGTTAACTGATCGGAAAGGATTAGTATTTTTAGTTTTATTGCATTTTCAAGTGCTAACCTTGTGGAAAGATTCTCTAACTTTTTTTCTATTAAAGAAGAGATGGGAGGTAATTTTTCTAACAAATAATCGTCACTTTCATCTTGTAGAAAATCAGCAATATCAACTTGAACTAAATTACTAATTATCGGATAGATTTGAGGATAAAAAACATTGTTAATATCATTTTTAAAAACACTTTCAATATCTGCAGTGTATAAATAAAAGTCGATAACTTCTAAACTAACATTGTTGTTTTTTATGAGAGATAACTGTCCGGATGAAACAAGTTCTTGGTAAGTATTGTTAGTGTTTGGAAAAAACTGAGCATACATTAATAGGTTTAAATTACTATTTAAACTATCGATGCCAATAAATGATTTTTGATTGTAATAATCCTTTAAAATAGATTTTGCGGCAATAATTGTAGCCTTATATTCTTCTACAATAATATCTAAACTTTGTGTTTGATAATGAATGTCGTCTAAAATATTATTGAGATACCACTCTTCTTTTGACAGTTCTTTAGTATTGGTACTCCAAGCGTTAAATTGAAGTGCTAAAACAATACCAATAACCACAAGTAATATTTCTCCACTGGCATATACTAAATATTTAGAAATCTTATTTTGATGTAATAAGTTTTGTCTGATTTGTCTAAAGAATTTAATCATAGTTACATTTTTATTTTGGCTCAATAATAAGAAATTCGGCAGTAGTATCTCCAATATTTAAAACATAATGCCATTCAATTCTTTTGTTGTAGAAGTCATAACCAGTTGGCACATTTACTTCTCGGGTTCCTGTATTATCTGTAATACGAAATTTACTTCCTGTAATTGTATAGCCAAAATGTGCTGCATGAAAATGTTTTTCATGACCAACTCCTGGCGGAAAAGTACATTTTAAGGTTCTCACCTTTTCATTCTCTACCAATACTTTACATACTTTATCATCTTTCCAGCCAGCTTCTAATGGGTCTGGTAACTTGTTTTTGGGGTGACAAGAAAAAAGCAACAAACAGGGAACAATAAATGCCAGTTTTGCTAATTTATAAACTGCATATTTTTTTGAGAATTTAATCATCCTAGTTAGATTTTAGCAGTTTAATTTCTTGGTCAATATCCTTAATTAGTACTTCAAGCGATTTAATTGTTTCTGTAAGCCATTTTATTCTTAATACTCTAAAATTGTATAAATCTACAAGAGTATTCTTATACAATTCATTTTTTTTCAATTCAGTAAAGTTTATAGGTGTATTAACATCTAAAAAATAACCTTCTAACCATTTGTCTTTTGTCTCACTTGTTTTAAAATTCTTATGAAGTTCAGTTGTATATCTATGAAGATGATTTCCCTCCATCATCATTTCACGTTTATGAATGTTTTCAAATTCAGTTTCATACATCAATGTAATTTGTAATCTAATCGAATCGTTGGTGATAATATTTTCTTCACTGTTTTCTATGTTTTTGTAGGTGGTATTTGCCTTGTTAAAAATATTTGCACCACTATAACGTTCTACCCAATATCTTAAAGAATCTGTCACTTTTGTTTCATTTTCTAGATGATTTATAATTTTTCTTCCAGCACTAATTGTACCAACCATATACTCTTTAATTCCTGAGATCTCTTTGAGATTTTCTTTTAAATCTTCATTTAACTGACTTAAAGTTTTAATTTCTCTAATACTAGAGTTTTTCTTTTCATTCCAGTTATTAATTTGTACGGCTATTAAAATTCCAACAACTACTAATAGAATTTCACCAACAGCATAAACTATGTATTTCTTTGATTTTCCTTGTCTTACTAGGGACTGTCTGATTTGTCTAAAGAATTTAATCATGGTAAAATGGGTTAGTTTTTAGTTGAGGGATTCATATGTTTTTCTAGCTCTTGTATTAATTCTTTTGTCTTATTTTCTAAAACAAAAGCCCTTTGATAATGTCCTAAACTTACAATATGCCTGTGATTTAAAGTATTTAATAAGTGCAATTGATTTTCTGGTTTGGATAATATTTTTGAGGCAGTATTAGCTAATTTTTGATTAAATGACTTTGTTTTTTGGAGAGACTTTTTTACGATATCCTCTAAATTGAAATCTTCACCTAAATATCCACCATTACTTGGAAAGTAATAATACCCCAGTTTATGCATGACAATAGAATATTCTTGATCTGTAATTAAAGTATTGTTATTTTGAATGATTTTTTCTGCCAATTCTAATTCTTGATAATACGATATGATTTTCTTTTTAAGGGCATCACTTTCTATTAAATTAATATTCCCAGATGATACTAAATCTATAAATGTTGGATCTGTAGTAATAAAAGTTTTTCTAGAATTTAAAATGGTAATATTTTTAAAAAATGCACTGTCTAATGAAAATTTAGAATGTTTATTGTAGTATTCAATAACTGGGCTTGCAGCATTTATAAATGATAATTCATATCTCTTTTGCGTATTAATGTATTCTAGTTGTTCTATTAAATCACTTTTTATACTTGTTAAATATTTGATCTCTTTTGCTTTTTCCTTTCTAGATTGATTCCAAATGTTAATTTGCAATGCAATCAGAATTCCAATCACAACTAATACAATTTCACCAATTGCGTATTTGAAATACCTAGATGTTTTATTTTCCATAAGGAGTGATTTTCTAATATGTCTAAAGAATTTAATCATAATGTATCTAAATAGTTTTGGATGTCTTTGTCTAAAGATTTGGCAGTATCTAATAAAATATTGTACTCCATTCGTAAGCCTTCTAAATTAAATAATCTTTGACGCAAAG